>Ga0163149_10003689_pt1 | contig 17269 bp, 12 predicted proteins | sample OliLakLV19MP5G1_FD_148604 | JGI IMG/M metagenome (GOLD analysis project Ga0163149, IMG submission 148604) | Freshwater microbial mat bacterial communities from Lake Vanda, McMurdo Dry Valleys, Antarctica - Oligotrophic Lake LV.19.MP5.G1 | ecosystem: Environmental > Aquatic > Freshwater > Lake >...
GTAAAAATCAATGGCAGCACACTTATAGATGAAAAGGATATTTATGCCAACGATGTAGATGTAAATGCCCTTAGAAAACGTGTGGGAATGGTATTTCAGAAACCTACGCCATTTCAAAAGTCTATTTTCGACAATGTAGCCTACGGATTGCGTGTGAATGGAATTTCTGATAATCAGACAGTCACCCAACGAGTTGAAGAATCGTTACAGAAATCTGCTTTGTGGGATGAAGTAAAGGATAACCTTAAAAAATCAGCAACATCACTTTCAGGTGGGCAGCAGCAAAGGCTTTGTATCGCCCGCACCATTGCTATTAATCCTGAAATTATATTGATGGACGAGCCAACCTCTGCTCTCGATCCTATTTCTACAGGAAAAGTAGAAGAATTGATAAAGGAATTGGTGAAAGAATTTACCATTGTAATCGTAACCCATAATATGCAGCAAGCCAAACGCATAAGTGACAAAACTGCATTTTTTTATATAGGCGAAATGGTGGAATATGACAATACAAATAGTATTTTCGAGCATCCTACTCACGAAAGAACCTCTAATTATGTAAAAGGTAATTTCGGATGAGGTTTGGCAACTTTTAAAAATTGCTTTTTCAAAGTATATATAGGAATCTATTTTTTGGTTTTTGATGTGTATTAATAACTCATAGAATTTTTCAGCACTCTACAGTTATTAAGTCATTCCAATTCTCTTAAAAAGTGCGGCATAAGTTATGCCGCACTTTTAGATCAACGTTTTTGTAAACTATTTTACAGTATCTAAAAAATCGTCAGTAAAATGGGTTGTAGAAAATTTATTTACAGAAAACTGCGTTATCAATTTCTGTGCTTCTTCTTTCAATATCCTTCCGTCTATCTTGTCATAATCATTGGCTATAAGCAAATCTGCCATTTCTATAGTTTTCTGGGGCTGATCTATGAATACGTACATTACGGCTAAGTTAAAATAAGCTCCGTATCGAAGCTTTCTTTGAGGCTTCTCATCTTCTTTGTATTTATCTTTTATACCCTCAAAGTAAGTGATTACAGGTGCCAAATCTTTTTGTACATCTGCAACTGATTGTTGTGCAGAAATTTGCCCAAGGCGTTGAGCCATTTTATTACAGGCATCTTTATAAGAATCGTTTTCTGCGTGCTTTGGAGAGTCGGTTGTCCACAAAATTCTTGATTCTGTCTTTTCGGGATAGCCAATTAAGTCATTCATTTTGGCATTCACACCCTGTACATATTCATTTATCACATCTTCATAAAACTTATTTTTAAGTGATGCCTTGTTGTTGTTCCAATAATTATAGGCATCTGCATTTGAGCTATATTCTTGTGAATTGAACACCTTTGCAATGATGGTTTTTTCTGAAGAAAATGAATTTCCCTCTTTGGTAGCTGACTGATATTCAGCAGTCATATTATACTTTACTTCCATTTTGTAGTAGTAAGTACGTCCAGTTTCTTTTCCGTCTTTATCTTTACGAATGTCCACACGCTCAATAACATTTGTTTTATCAAAAAATAAATCACCAAAGCGAATTTTGATAGTAAAAGATGGAGTTGCATTGTCCATTTTGAAACCAGCGATTCTAAATTGTTCTGATTTATCTGGATAAGATTCTGACTGGGGCGAACCTATCATTACTTTGTAGGTGCGGTATAGAGAACCGAGAGGCTTTTCGGCCAGCTTGCGATAAGAGACTTTGAAATTTAATCTGTCAAGATCAATTTTCTGAGCAAATGTCTGAAAGATTGGTAGTGATAAAAGCAATACGACAACTAATCTTGATTTCATTATTTAAGGTTTAAATGTGAAAGATTAAAATACGCTACAAATGTGTTTATTTTTTAATTGGAACACAAAGAAAAGCGGACCCTTTAGTCACATTTTACATAATTTGAAATAAGTTCTTCCCTTATAACTAACGCAAAGAATTATTCATCAAGTTTTATTATTACAAAAAATAAATCTGGCAAAATGAAATGGAAAAAGCTTTTTGCATACAAATAAGGAGGTTTATGTCAAAATATGCCCTAGTTATGGATATGGGATAGATTTTACTATTTCTTCTTGTTCTTTTTAATAATTGTCAAATCTAATAAAAACAGTAGATTTGGTTTTCATCTAGCCATACAATGTCGAGAAAAGCAAATAGAAATCAAGATAGAAAAGAAACCAAATCAGATAGCCAAGGGCAGCTCATTGGCGAATTGCAAAATTTTTTAGACCGCAATTTCGATGAGAAATTCAGCAAGGGAGAACTAGTAAAAACCTTGAGACTCAAAGAAAAAAAGCATATTTCTGCCCTTTTTTCGGCTATTGACAAGCTCGTATCTAATCAAAAAATAATATTGCAAGACGATGGCAGTTTCCAATCTGCTTACAAGCCAAAAGTATACGAAGGTGTGGTCGATTATGTGAATGTCCGCATGGCTTATGTGATGGTTGACGGCTTGGAAGAGGATATAATTGTGCCTGCAGAAAACTTAAACGAAGCATTTGATGGCGATACAGTAAAAATAATGCTAACAGTGCCAAAACGAGCGAGAGACGATGGCAGAGCTACAGGAGAAGTAATCGAAATTATTAAGCGGAAAAAGGAAGAATATGTAGGGAAAATTCAAGTACAACGTGCTGTGGCTTATGTAGTACCCGATTCCAAGAAAATGCATAGCGATTTCATGGTGGAGTTGGAAGATACAAATGGAGCGAAAGACGGAGAAAAAGTATTGGTGAAACTAGACGGATGGAGCAGAAATGGTAAAAATCCGAAAGGAATAGTAACTAAAGTATTGGGCAAATCGGGCGATAACAACACCGAGATGAACTCCATAATGGCTGAATTTGGCCTTCCTGTTGAGTTTCCTAAAGAGGTAGATGCCCAGGCCAATGCCATAGCTTGGAATTTAGATAATAGTGAACTCAAACGCAGAAGAGATTTTAGAAACATCCTCACTTTTACCATAGATCCTGTTGACGCCAAAGATTTTGACGATGCCCTTTCCATTCAAATACTCGAAAATGGCAATTGGGAAATTGGTGTTCACATTGCCGATGTCACCCATTACATTCAATTAAATTCACGACTTGAAGACGAAGCGAAAAAACGAGCTACATCGGTTTATTTAGTTGATCGATGCATACCGATGCTGCCTGAAAAACTGTCGAACGATTTGTGTTCATTGAAACCAAATGTTGATAGATTGACTTTCTCGGCTGTTTTTGAGCTGGATGATAAAGCGAAAATCAAAAAAGAATGGATTGGGAAAACGGTAATTCATTCCGATAGAAGATTTAGCTACGAAGAAGTGCAAGAAATAATAGAGGCAGGTGAAGGGGAATTATATCAGGAGATAAAAACAATGAACGACCTTGCCAAATTGATAAAGGTTGAAAGATTCAAGAAAGGAGCTATCAATTTTGAGACTGTAGAAGTAAAATTCAAACTGGATGAAAATGGAGTTCCGTTAGGTGTATTTCCGAAAGTACGTAAAGATGCCCATAAATTGATAGAGGAATTTATGCTGCTAGCTAATAAGCGAGTGGCTCAATTTGTATTTGATTACAAAGCTGGAAAAGAAAAAAATGTAATGGTGTATCGTACCCACGACAAACCTGATGTAGAAAAGCTCCGTTCATTTTCACTTTTTGCTAAAAAATTTGGTTATAAACTCGATGCAGAAAGCAACAATGTATCGAAAGAATTAAATAGCCTGATGGAAGAGGTAGAGTCGAAACCAGAAGGCAATATGTTGCAGAACTTGGCTGTTCGAGCCATGGCTAAGGCCAAATACACTACCGATGCTATGGGCCATTTTGGGTTGGCATTTGATCATTATTCGCATTTCACCTCCCCAATCAGGCGATATCCCGATATGATGGCCCATAGATTAATTGAAAAATACTTGAACGACAATATCTCTAGCATTGAGAAGAAAACTTTTGAAGAGCAATGCAAGCATTCATCAGATATGGAAAAAGTGGCTGCTGAAGCCGAGCGTGCCTCTATCAAATACAAACAGGCCGAGTTTATGCTCAAAGTTATAGGGCAAGATTTTGACGCTATTGTTTCGGGCATTACCGAATGGGGTATATTTGCCGAAATTATCGAAACCAAATGCGAGGGGCTGATTCGCTTTCAGGAAATGACCGATGATTATTATGATTTAGACCTCGCCAATTACCGTGTAGTGGGTAGAAAACACAACCGTGTAATCACTTTTGGAGATAAAATAAGAGTGGTGGTACGAGGTGCCGACTTGGCAAAGCGGCAGATAGATTTGGGATTGGCAGAGTAGGGGTTGAACAGGAGTTATAAGCGATTAAGATAAAAAAGAAAGACTGTAATTTTGATTGATGTAATTAGGCCTTATTTTTGATATTTGGCTCAACTTGATAATAAAAAATGGTAAAGACTGTAATAACGCCCCAAGATAACAACTACAATTTGGTGATACCCAATAGCTATTTAGGCAAGAAAATTGAAATACTTTTTTTATGCTGTTGATGAAATAATAGGGCCTGAAAAAACACTTAGTACGATTTTATTTGATAAATATCAAAATATATTTACCAAAGATGACGCAGAAAGCTTTGATAACCACACAAAACAAATCAGACAAGAATGGGAAAATATTTGATAGATAATCATGTGATTTCAGGTAATTTCTCATCAGTTTATAGTGCAGAAGGAATGAGATTTATTTCCAATGTATTTAACCAAATACCTCAAATCTCTGTAATTACAGAGATTTGAGGCTTAAAATTGATTAATCCAATAACCTATAAAACGTAATCAATTCTAAACATTATCATTTCATAACCAATTGCAATTCCTCAATACAATTGACCATCAAATTTTCATCTTTTTAAACAGCTATCACAACAGCTGGCTCGATGGGTTTATGCTTTTTATCACCCACAAATATGCCTCTATCCCACTCTATATTTTCCTGGTAGGCCTTATCATCAATCATTATAAAAAAAAAAGCTGGGTGGTGATAGTGGCATTAATAGCCATTGTTGCAATTTCAGATGCACTTGCCTCTCAAGCCATGAAGCCTTATTTCAAGCGATTGAGGCCATGCCACGAAGTAGGCTTTGCAGAAAAAGTGGTGCTGGTGGGCAATTGTGGGGGCGACTATGGCATGGCATCGAGCCATGCAGCCAACACATTTGCCGTAGCTAGTTTTCTCATTATTCTGTTTAATAAAAAATACAAATGGATGTGGCTGCTTTTGCCTTGGACATTGCTGGTAAGCTACAGTAGAATCTACTTAGGGGTACATTTCCCAGGCGATGTATTGGCTGGTTTTTTGGTGGGATTTGTAGTGCAAATGGCAGCTGTTGGTTTAATATGGAGAAAACTCCGCCCGTGAGCCATTTTTTGTCGCCTTTTACGATATCTGATTGCCGCATTATCATTTCCACATGGGATTATGCCATTTCTGAGGGGGATTACACCATTTCTGAATGGAATTATATGTTTTCTACATGGAATTACCTCATTTCTGAATGGAATTACCTCATTTCTGAATGGGATTACATGTTTTCCAAATGGGATTATGCCATTTCCAAGTGGGATTACCTCATTTCTGAGCGGGATTATATGTTTTCCAAGTGGGATTACACCATTTCTGAGTGCCTTTTACCTCTTTTTAATGAAGCCATCGCTGCTGCTTCAAAAAACCCTCATGGCATAGTATTCATTGGCAGAATAACTATAACTTTGTTTTCATAGCCAAACATTACTAACCCTCAATGCTTTTTAGTTCTTTCGAATTCATATTTGCGTTTCTTCCCGTTACTTTTTTAGGCTATTTTTTGCTGAATAAATACAAGCAAGCCAACGCGGCCAAAATATGGCTTTTTTCATGCTCACTTTTTTTCTACGGCTGGTGGAATCCCCTATATGTGCCGCTTATTCTCTCTTCTTTAGTATTCAATTTTGGCTTTGGCAATTGGTTAAACGCTACAAAAAGTAATCCAGCTTTGAAAAAGAGCATCCTCATTTTTGGTATTTCGGCCAATTTAGGCTTGCTATTTTTCTACAAGTACATGGATTTTTTTATCGCCAATTACAATTATTTATCCTCCAATACCATTGTAGCTCTGCACTTGGTATTGCCCTTGGGCATCAGCTTTATCACCTTTCAGAAAATAGCCTATTTGGTAGATAGCTATACCGATGCAGAAAGTACGAAAGACTATAATTTCATCAATTTCTGCCTGTTTGTGCTATTTTTCCCACAGTTAATTGCTGGGCCAATTGTACACCACAGCGAAGTGATGCCGGCTTTTAAAAACCCGCTCAATCTCAAGCTCAACTATTTCAATATTTCAAAAGGGCTCTATATTTTCCTCATGGGCTTGTGCAAAAAACTGGTTTTTGCCGATTCTTTTGCCGTAATAGCCAATGCAGGCTATGGCAATACTGCTTCTCTTTCTACTATCGATGGCTGGCTCACGGCTTTTGCTTATGCTTTTCAATTGTATTTCGACTTTAGCGGCTATTCAGATATGGCCATCGGGGCAGGCTTATTTTTCAATATTCAACTGCCGCAAAATTTTAATTCCCCTTACAAATCGCTCAATATCCAAGATTTTTGGCGTAGGTGGCATATTACTTTGGGGCGATTTCTAACGCGCTATTTTTATATTCCACTCGGAGGCAGTCGTAAAGGCGAATACACAACTTTGGTAAATGTATTTCTCACCATGTTTGTGAGCGGAATATGGCACGGAGCCGGGTGGACATTCGTATTATGGGGCATAATGCACGGTACAGCATCGGTAATTTTTCGATTGTGGGGCAAAACCAAAATAGAAATGCCGGCCTATTTGGCCTGGTTTCTCACTTTCCTGTTTGTGAATTTAGCTTGGGTATTTTTCAGGGCATCTTCTATTGGCGATGCCATGAATGTACTCTACGCCATGTTCGATTTTTCGAAATTCAGTTTGAATTTTACTGTGATAGAAGATTACAGAATTCTGCCCATGGTGCTGGCAGGTACCCTATTTTTATTCTTCAAAAATACAAACGAACTACTTTCTGAGTTTACATTATCTAGAGCTAATCTTGTGAAGCTTGTTTTGATGGCTGTGTTGGGTATGTTATTCCTAAATTCCATTACTGCAGGCGAATTTTTATACTTCGATTTCTAAATTTTACTGCCATGACAGCAAAGGCATTTGTATTTAAAACTATTTTGATTGCATTGTTAATCATTGCTACCATTGGCATTGCTAATTTTTTTATCGACCCTTATGGTTTGTTTTTAGAAGCTAAAGGCAGAAAAATTGAAGTGTACACCAATGAAAGAACTTCTAAATACCTGCTCTCATTCAACTACATACCCAAAAATTTTGATGGGTTTATTTTCGGTCCTTCGCTCTCAGACAACCTCAATCCCAAGGCCATACCTGAATACAAAATCTATAATGCCAGCATAAAAGGAGCTAATATTTCAGAATTGCGGTACTTGGTAAATAATATCGTAGCCTATGGAAATATGAAATTTGCCATAGTTTGTCTCGACCCATATCTCACCAAAGACCACGGTAAAAAAAGTGCAATGATAGACCCTAAAGAATATTATGGAGCACTGGGTTCGTATAATTTGCTTATCACCTATATTTTTAAATTTTTAAGAGATGGCAAAGTACTCCCTCAGAAGTGGCCGCTCAATGTGATTGATGAGGTAGGCTACAATAATTTTAATCTCTCAATGAAAGGCTGGGATGCGAGGCAAATGATACTGGACAAGGTGAAAAAAAACGAATCGGAATCTACTATAATTGATAGCATTGCTCTAAAAGAATTGGGCGAAACATTGGCCTACTTGCGAGAACATAATATTAAAATTTACGGCTACTTCAACCCTGTGCCTTACCAGATAAGAGAGATAGACAAACAAGGCTATGAAATATTTACCCAAAAAGTAAGCTATTTATTTACAGAAAAAGACATATTGATTGACTTAAATACGCCCCAATACTATTTTTTTACTCAAAACTACGCAAACTATAGCGATCAAGGCCACTTGAGCGATCAAGGGCAAAAGTTTGTGGTAGCCACAATGAGAGAGGCAATTTTGAACAATACTAACTGATAAGTTTTTTACGAATGATCGATATCGAGTATCAACCCTTCTTTGATTGAATCGGCCACAATGGCTGCATATGAGAATATTTTATCGCTGGTAATATGGTCTTGCAAAATCTTTACTATCAGCACATTACTCTCGAGCTTATTGTGAATGTAATGAAGCAGGTTGTTGTCTTTGATGGCAATCCAGCTTTCGTTTTCCGAAATTATAGGTGTGAAATTGTACCTCTGCTCTGTGTTCTTAATGAGTGCATGCTTAAAAGCATTCAGTTTGCGGGTGTTTTCAAAAGTATACGTCTCTATTTTGTTGCTTCTATTTTTTAGATAATAGAGATTAATCATAGCGTTGCTATCGTCAGATTTCTCGAAGGTGTTAAACAGAATAAAAATACCATCCTTTTTTGAGGCTTTGTTAAGGTGTTGTTTCCACTCAATAAAATCATCAGGTACATCGCCTTTAAAACTATCGAGGTAGGCATTGTTTTGCCGAAATGAAAATGCAGTTTCTTCTTCCAAGCCGCTATCTCCAAAGCTTTCTTCGGTGGCAGTCGATTCATCGCCAAAAAACTCATTAGAAATATAGTTACATTTCAGTTTTTCCGCAATACAATAGGTAAAATAGCCAATACTTTGCTTCTTCAAGCTTTCAGAAGATACCAAAGTGATGAAAGCATTTCTGTATGTGAATGTGCCATAGTCGGTATTTATCTCCCGGTATTCAAGAAAAAGTTTATCTACCACAATGCCATTTTGTATCACTTTTTTGTAGCGGAATCTAAATTCATTTTTCCCCTCTGCAATTTTATATACATCGGCTTCCGAAAGTTCCAGATTCACTTTTACGGCATCTACACTCAATTGCCCTCTGCGAACTTTGGTGGCTAATTCGGGAATATATTTCTTGTAAAATGCCTCTTTGAGTCGCTTTCTAATTTCCCGCATTCTTTTTAAATACTTAGTCTCCTCCATTTTTTGTACAAAGCTTGATGAGATAATACCTGTAGGAATGGCCACAATCAGCACGCCCATCAAAGCCACCATGCCGCCTAATATTTTGCCAATGGGCGTAATTGGGTACGCATCGCCATAGCCTACGGTTGTTAAAGTAATCACACCCCACCAAAAAGCATACAAAATATTGGGGAAAACGGTAGGCTGAGCTTCATGCTCCAAATAATACATAATAGAAGATGCCAAGACTAATATTGAAAACATGAGTAAAAAAGTAGCCAGCAACTCTTGCCTTTTCTCAGATACTATTTTGCCAATATGAATCATAGCCTGCGAATATTTTGCCAATTTGAATACCCGCATTAGCCTTACCAGCCTCAATACCCGCAAATGCCTTAGGTCGATATTTACCCAATAAGGTGCAAAAAATGGCATTATGGCTAAGAAATCGATCCAAGTAGTGGGCGATGCAATAAACTTCTTTATGGATGCGGCTTTGGTTTTGGCGGGATGGCTGAGGTCGGCAATCCATATTCTCAGTATAAATTCAATTGAGAATATGATAACGGTGAATATTTCAAATACATTAAGTGGAAATCGGTAGGCAATTTCTATAGATTCAAACGATTGCAGAATTACTGCCACCACATTAAGTAGTACTAATATTTCTATAAATAAATCGAAATAACCAGACAGTTTGTCGTGCTTATTGCCAGGCTCAAGTATAGAAGCTACTTTCTTTTTAATTTTAAGGGTGTCCATTGGTGGTATTACGGTGTTAATTTCAATGTAAATATAATTTTCTGTTTGATATAATACTTATTTTCAAGTTTAAACGATTACCAAGGTCTGCAACCGTTGGTAACGTTTTTCTAGATTACGGTAACTCACCTATTTATTTTGTTTGCTATTATGGCATACTATTTATGATGTTTGCATCGTACATTGGTGATAAATGGGTAAATAATGGGTATGATCATAGGTGTAGGGAAGTATGGGACGGGCATTCTCGTTTGTTTTTCCTTTGCCTTTTGCTTGCTATGGCTGCCAAATATGGTTGAAGCTCAAGTTACAAAGAAGAAGAAAAAGAAAGTTTCCTTATTTAGCGATTCGGTTCAGTTTTACAGAAGGGTAGAGGAAATTGCTAAGAAAAGGAAATTCACCAATGAACTGTTCCGGAACATTGTTTCGCTGCCCCCTCCGAGTAAAAAATATACAGGTAATGTAAAAAAACAGAATGAGGATATCTATAAAAGTGGTGAAAATAAGATAATTAGGCATATAAAGATTGAAACGCTCGATCCTTTCGGTACCGATATAGCCGATACCTCTAAAAAAGCCATCAGCTACTTTGAAAAAGGGGGGAATATTGTTCATATCAAAACCCGCAGATTTGCCATTAGAAACAGATTACTGTTTAAAGAAGGCGATAACTTTGATAAAATAGAAATGTATGAATCGGAACGTATCATTAGAAGTTCTGATTTTGTGGGCGATGTTTCGGTGCGTATAGATCCAGATTATATTTCCAAAGACAGTGTAGATATTATTATTCGCGAGCAAGACAGGTGGTCTATTTACCCATTTGGAGCTATTGGAGGCAACTACAAAGCAGGTTTTATTGATAAAAACATTGTTGGTACAGGGCAGCAATTGGAAGCTTCATTATTCAAAGCCCGCCTTTTTGATTCCACTTTAGTAAATTATAGATTTAGCTACTTTGTACCCTATATCAAGCGTACTTTTATTACCGCAGGTATTATTTATAATAGAGAAAGGGGAAATGAATACCGTGGCATTTCCATCAATCGAGGCTTTTATTCCCCATTGGCACGGTGGGCAGGTGGTATCGATTTTTTTAATTATGAACTTATTCGGCAATTGGCATCTATAGATTCCAGTGTTATTCAAATTCAAAACATTCGCTATTGGAGCCAAGATTTGTGGGCAGGTTTTGCTTTTCCCATCAGAGGCAGTTCGTATCAAAACCGTACCACAAAATTTGTTGTGGCAGGAAGGGTATTCAATAAAAATTATATTACACCGCTCAATTTGGCATTCGATCCACTCTTAAATCAGCAGAATTCTACTACCTATTTAATGAACTTTGGTATTACGCAACGGGGCTTTTACAAAGACAAATTCATTTACAAATATGGCGTAACTGAAGATGTGCCCATTGGAGCCATGGTGTCGGCTACCTTGGGCTACCAAAAACGCCCTCATGACGAGCGTTATTATATGGGTTTAAAATCGAGCTATGGAGTGAAATTAGAAGGTGGTAATGTGTCTGGTTATTTTGAAATGGGTACATACATCAGCACCAAAGGCCGATACGAACAAGGGACAATAAATGCTGGCATACAAGGCTTTACTAATTTGTATAAGCTGAAAAATAATTTTCAATTCCGCCAATTTTTTTCTGTAGATGTGACTTCCGGATTCAACCGAACCAAATTCGACCGCATTACCATCAACGATGTGAAAGGTTTAAAGGGTTTTAATCCTGATTCGGTGGTAGGCTCTAATAAAATGGTAATCAGCACAACAGCCATATTATACTTACCTTGGCAGATTATCGGATTTCGCTTTGCACCTATATTTTATGGTGGCTTTGGTATGATTGGAGATGAGAAAGTCTCATTTTTGAAAGATAATATCTTCCCAGTTTTCGGTTTGGGTATACTCGTGCGAAACGAATATTTGATATTCAACTCATTTACTTTTACACTTGGTTTTTATCCTTATATACCAAATAAGGGCAGTGCGATATTCAAACCCAATCCATTTGGCAGCAACGATTTCAAGTTTAGAAACTTCGAAATTGGCAAGCCTAGCGAGGTGGGTTATTTTTAACTGCTGAAACCTACTGTTTCATCACTTTTTTCCAATAGCTTCTTCCTTTTATCTCAAGCTTTAAGATGTAAATGCCTGAGGAAATATCGCCCAAATCAAATTCATTTGTATTGGTAAAATATTTTATGACAACTCCTTGAATATTAAAAAGTTGGGCTTTAACAGCAGGCATATTGCTGTGCAAATACCTTTCGGTTGGCGAAGGATATATTGTAACTTCAGCCTCGTGGTTTATACCTGGTTTTGTATTTAGCAAATAGTTGAAATTGCCGAATACAGGTCGCATCAATAAGCTCCCTTCCGAATCGGTATAAGGTTCCCATTTGTTGTTTATATTATAAAAAATCTGGTCAGACGCGTTATTATTTCTATCCCAACCAATAGCCAAGGCATCGTCTGTTATTTGTTTGTAGCCAATAAAAAATGAATCAGCATTGATAATAATGGGTTCGCGGAGTTCATAAATTGTCCAGTTGTTCACAGTGGTGGCATAGGTAATGGGAAAGTTGTCGTTTACCAACACATTAGAGGGGAGGGGTGATTTGGTGAGTTCTACAAGGGTGGGCAAATTGGTACTTACCACCAGGTTAAAGCTTTGCTGAATCAATACTTTGCCAAGTTGGGTAAGTGAAATGGCTATTTGTCGCAATGTATCAGGCTTTTTATAGTTGCGAAATCGATAGAGCAATACAGAAAATTTTTGGTTCAGGCCTATTCCATATTCTGCGCTTCCATCATCATAAGCATAAAAATTATCTAGTATCGTTTTGCCTTTCAGTACATTGTTATTCGTGTAGTCTATCTGCTTCCCATCCGAATTATTTACATCGCCATTAAGTGAGAATTGGTATTCTACTTCCGTTTTTTGGTTGGGTATACTCGCCCAAAAACTACCCGGTATTGTATTTTCAAATACCACATTGGCTGCATTGCCTTGTGTTTCCTGCGAAGCTTTGGTGAGGATATTTATATGGGCAACATCGTTGATTACATCTATAGTGAAGGTGTTGTTGTTGCCTCTTTGGTCGAGATTATTATAGTTTGAGCCTACCAATATGCTATCGGTAAGCGTGCTTTTTATTTCATTAAAGTGCGTGTAGGGTAGGGAAGTGTAGTTGTTAGGAAATAGCACTATAGGCTGTTTGCTAAAGCTTTGATCGCGAAAATACACATCGTTTTTATTTCTATTTTTATTTAGATAAATGTAGTCGAGATTCCAAATGTCGAATGTGCCAGACAATCGTCCTGTGTTTTCAAACTTGAACTGAAATGAGCTGTGAAAGAAATTGTTGGTGCTATCGCTATTAATTTTTATTATTTCCCTGTAGAAGACAGTATCTGCAAAGCCTAGCTTTTCCCATACTCTCACCCATTCCAAATTGCTATTTTTAAAATATAAAGTGAGTACATCGCTTTGCTGTCCGTCTGGAGTTTCGCCAATGCCTTTGGGCTGCCAAAAAAATGAAATAAAGGTGCTGTCTTGCAGCGTCAATTGGCTTAAATCTATAGGTAGCGAGGTTAAATTATCAGCTTTTCCTCTGGCATTTACATTGGCAGAATCGTATGCCAAACCGTTGTATTTTAATCCGTCAAAGGTGGCAGTGTTTTGCGTGGGTTGGCTTATTGCATAAGAATTATTTATATACGTACCGCCTTTTTTTATCCATCTGTTAATGTCAGGCTGGTCGAATGAGTCGCTGAAATCGTCAAAAAACGGAAGCGAAATGATATCGGCTCTTTGAATGATATTGGAAGAAACGATTACTGGATTGGAACAAGAAATAGCAGAGGACATTTTTACTTGTACTTCATCTCCATTTTTGCCCAAGCTTGTTGCAAAATTTGCCGCAGAGGTTGTGGCCACAAACACATTATTTACATACCAACTATATAGTGGATTTGCCCCTTTATTCAATCCGTTGGCTGAAAAATTGTAGGTTTTTGTGGTGCAATCGGTATTGACAACGCTATCTAAACTAATAGAAATAGTTGGCGAAATAATGCGGGCAACTTCACGTGTCAAATAATTTGAGGTATCAATATTTACAGAACCAGCACAGGCCAAATCAGAGGTAATTACTGCATATATAAATCTTTTATTGGCTAAAGAATCTCGTGTATAAGTAGATCCGCTTCCTGAAAATGTACCTGAATAAAACCATTTTATTGTGGCATTACTGCCTATGTTGAAAGTATTGGCAGTAATGGTGAGTGGGTAATCGGCACTGCAAGCTTTTATGGAATTGTCGATTGATATGATTTCTATTTGTGGTGGAAGGCTGGTAGAATCAATAATTTGAATGGTATTGGAAATGGCAATTTTCATTTTTGCACAATCCAAATTACTTGTTAATCGGCATTGAATTTCGTCTTTATTATTTAAAGTAGATGAAGAAAAAGATGAGCCGCTGCCAACTTCCAATCCATTTACTAGCCATTGAATGGTTGGGTTGCTTCCTCCGTTAAAATAACTGCATTGAAATACGTAATTGAGGTTTGTTTCCGTATTGCAACGGGGAATATGCCCTTCAATCATGGCTATAGAAATACCAGGAATTACAGAATCAGACACCGCCTCATTTTTTGCATTGAAATTGGCACTTTCAATGGCTTTATTTCTGCCCAAATCTTGTTGCAGAGGCACTAGCCTAAGCTGTGCAATCAGATTAAATGAAAAGCCAACTGTAATACTTGCGATTAGTATTCTAAACGACATTCTTTGTATGTTTTATTTCACGCCATTGTTGGTACTATTACCAACCATTTATTATTCTCTACTTACCCAGATATCAATAATTTCGCCTACCCGTATTTTTAAAGTTGAATCTCGTTTGGTGTTTTCAGGCTTTTGCTTGAATACTGTACCTGATTCATAGTTTTCATTCGATTCATACACCATGCTTCCAACATCTAAACCTATTTGTTTGAGTAAAAATTTAGCCGAATCTAATGGCATTCCAATCAAATTTGGCAATGTTATTTCTTCATTACTCAAGCCTGCCGACACAACCAAATCAATTACAGAACCTTTTGCAATAGTGCTGCCGGGCAATATTGAGCTTGAGCTATACAATTGCCTCAATACTTCGCCTTCATGTACACCATACGACCGGCTAATGTAGCCCAATTTCAGTCCATAGCTTTTGAGCGTCATTTCTGCCGATTTTTGTGAACTCCCTATCAGCTTTGGCATATTTATCTTGGGTGGAAACATGGTGCTGATTGACACATATATAGTCCGATTGCTTTTTACAAATTCACCAGCTTTCGGAAATTGAGTAATGACAGAGCGGGCTTTGTATTCGGGTACATAACTCGAATCAAATATTTGTAGTTTGATATTTGTAGCTTCAGCTATTTTGGTGGCCTCGGTCACCGTTTTACTATTAAAATTAGGTACAGCGATAGATTTGCCATGTTCGGTAGTAAAGGGCAGCCATACGTAGAAAAACAAATAGGCTATGATTAGAAATACAACCAATACTATTCCTAAATGAATAAAAAAGTGTTTTGAAGTAGCGTTTTTGAACATAATTTTGATTAGTGTAATGCTGCCCTAAATGGCAAGCCAAGCATAATTTTACTTTCTATTTCGTTCAATTCATTTACGCGTTTGTAAACGGCATTTGTATCGAAATATTTCAATGCCAACTGAATGTAGACTTCCGAATGTTTGGCCTCAGAAGCCCAAAGTCTGTGATAAAATTCTTTGAGGGAAGGTTCTTTATTCAAGTTTTCAAATACTAATTTGAAACGTTCTGCACCTCGACACTCTACAATAGAGGCTATAATAAGCCGGTCTACAAACCTTTCATCTCGCCCTGTGCGGCAAACAGCCAGTAGCTGCTCCATGTAAATATCTTTGTCAATTTCATGCACCAATTGCAAACCCCTGGCTTCCATTACTTTATATACATCTCTGAAATGTTCGAGCTCTTCAATAGCTGTTTCTATCAGCTCATTGATTATATCGGTTCTGTCAGGATATTTGGCTACGAAACTCAATGCCATTGATGATACTTTGCGTTCGCAATTGGCGTGGTCTTGCAGAAAGCTGTTGAAATCTGCCATTACAGCATCTATCCATCCTTGAGGCGTAGGTGCTATATTGTCTAATCGAAATTGCATTGTTTAATTTTTAAAAAAGTATTCAAAAGATATTTAAAATAACTCTATTCTCTCACTTCTATTCTCTAACCTCTCACCTCCAATCTTTCTCAATACTTCACTTCAAAATTCCCAAACCCTTTTAAGCTTCCCGTTTCAATCTCTACACTTTTTACTTGGGCTCTTGGCGAACCAAAATGACACCAATCTATAAATTGCAACAGTATTTCCTCTTCTGCCTCGGCTTCGATATACACAGTGCCATCAGGCAAATTTTTTGTAAAACCATCTATATTCAATTCATTGGCCTTGCTTTTGGCATAAGCCCTAAATGACACGCCCTGCACTTTCCCTTTTATTCTAATTTTGAAATGCTTTTTTTCCATTGGCATAGTGTGAGCAAAATTACAAATACAATTCAAATAAACTCTTTCAAAGTGATAAGGTGCATCGATATTTATAATGGTTGAATCTTCTTGCATGATTTGTAGCAGTAAAAGCACAATTAGTTGACATGATTAAGGGTTTAAAATAAGCAGAATTGTTTCTTAATTGGGAAATATCTATTTTTGATATAAAAATAGGCATGCACTTGAAGTTTGAGGTTGAATTGTTGCCAGAAGCTGTGGAGTTTATGGAAAATCTTGACGACAAAATAAGATTAAAAATATATTTCAATATCAAAAAGGCTTAATTTGGAAACGACCCCGAACTTCTGAAAAAATTAAATGATAATATCTGGGAATTTAGAACATTGTACAACGGAACCGCATATAGGCTTTTTTCTTTTTGAGATAAATCTAATAAAACTGAAACTTTAGTTTTAGCTACTCACGGGTTAATAAAAAAATCTCAAAAGACACCGAACAAAGAAATCGAAAAGGCAGAATCAATACGACAAGAATATTTTAGATTAAAACATAAATAATATGGAAAATCAATTAAAAACTGTTTCTATTGATACTATGATTGACAATCATATTGGAAAACGAGGTATCGATAATAGAGAGGCTTTTGAAAATGAACTAAAAATTGAACTTCTTGGTCAAGCTATAAAACAAGCTAGACAACTACGAAACTTGACACAAGAGCAATTAGGGCAATTGGTAGGTGTTCAAAAAGCACAAATTTCAAAAATAGAGCATAGCGTTACAAATGCACGATTTGAAACAATATTAAAAGTGTTCACTGCTTTGGGAGCCAAAGTAAACTTTAACGTAGAAATGTTAAAGCATAATGTAGAAT
>Ga0163149_10003691_pt1 | contig 17264 bp, 18 predicted proteins | sample OliLakLV19MP5G1_FD_148604 | JGI IMG/M metagenome (GOLD analysis project Ga0163149, IMG submission 148604) | Freshwater microbial mat bacterial communities from Lake Vanda, McMurdo Dry Valleys, Antarctica - Oligotrophic Lake LV.19.MP5.G1 | ecosystem: Environmental > Aquatic > Freshwater > Lake >...
ACCATCTCCAGACTGACTCACCGAGACAAAGATCGATCGAGGATCTTCATAGTTATCCAGAAATTGTAAATGGGGTGGACAGTTGACTGGAATTGCGCTTCGATCGACCCCCAAATAAACCACAAATGCACCTGAAGCGGGTTCCAATTTCTCGACTCGTTGTTTGTATCCTTTAGGAACTCGATCGCCCAGTAACTTGACTAGATTTTGGACTGTGACATTAGCGACGACCTGATCGCAAGGTTCCCACCACACCCGATCTTTGTAGCGCACTTTGACTTGAGGTGAATCTTTGGATTCGATCGACTCAACTGAATGTTGCACAAATAATTTGCCGCCATCTCGCTTTAAAGATGCCACCAGTCGATCGCTCAAAACTTGCATACTACCTTTGAGATGAAATAACCCTAATGGAGCTTGGGAGACTGCTAGAGCTGTAGCAGCATAGAGCAACGCCGTCTCTTCGGCATTAACTTGGGAATAGAGCTTGAGTTGTAAATCTAAAAAAGTGCGTAAACGTCGATCGCGATCTAAGCCAAACCCTCGCAGTGCATCGCCTACGGTAGAGAATGTGAATGGTACAGTTGCGAGTGTGTCAGGACGCAGAGCTTGGAGCAATTGCTTGACATCCCATAAGCTGCGCGGCGGCAAGATCGGGTCGCGGGATTGAAATCGCCAACTTCGATCGAATAAATCTTGGAAGAACTGCCAGAACGGTTCGCTGTCTGGAAACTGCTTTTGTCTTTCGGCTTGCCATAGGGTTCGATCGCGCCAAATATTAATCGGTTCGCTCTCTTCTGGTAGATAGACCGCACAGGCAGGATCGCAGTAGGTCGCGGCGGGGATGTCGATGCCTAATTCGGTAAAAATTCGATCGTGGATGCCACCAGACTCTAAACCCGCTACCTGAGTCGCACCGACATCAAACGTAAAACCGCGTCGCTTAAAAGTCGAGGCACATCCGCCAGGCACTAAGGCTTGCTCGAATACCAGTACTTCATAACCGCGATGTGCTAGTAATGCTGCTGCCGTCAGCCCCCCAATTCCCGCCCCGATCGCGACTACACGCTGTTTCTTACTCACGGTCGCCTTTTGGATTAATTTACATTTCTTAACTATTCTAGTCTGGAGATCGCCTAATTTGAATTTGTTGGGAAGTGAGTTACGTCATAATATCCAAGACAATTATCAACGCTTGACTGATAATCTGGATTGACTGATTTTCTAGGTAACCCAGCTTACGCACAAATCTTTCTTGTGACAGAGAGCGCACTTGAAAAGCATCAGCCGCAGAAACTTTACTAAGTCCATTGTCTGTGGTAGTTTCGAGTTTTACCATCCAAGGATAAACGCTGTATCTGTCCTTCCAATCAGTAATTGGAATAACCACTTTTAGCGGCAAAACTCCTACTGCATTATTGCTAACGATTACCACTGGTCGGGTTTTACCGATTTCACTTCCAACGGTCGGATTTAGTTGAACTAACCAAATCTCACCTCTATTCATAGTCGCAAAACTCTTCTCCATCAAGAGTTGTAAAAGCGGTTAGTTCTGGATCGTTTGTATAGTCTTCTACGGCAAGCAGTGCCGCAATTTCTAGCTGCTGGTTGATTTGGGCGCGGTTAGGCATCGCTGTCTGAGTTCGTAAAGTCTCCAAAAGAGTTGCTGCGATCCGAAAACAATCTTCTTGGGAAAGTTTGGGAATAGTCTGGAGGATCTCTGTTGTCGTAACCATGATTTTCTCCTATCGGATCGATACCTGAGAGCGGGTGGGTGGCGGAATCAGCATCATTATTTTAGTTGATATCCTAGTTTGAGGATTGTTGTTTTAAGCTAGCAGCCTGTTCTAGCAATGATTCGGCGAAGGCGATCGACTGACTGGCAGCTTCACCCGCTTCTCGATCTTTTTTCTTGGTGGTTTTAGTAGTTGTTTTAGCAATCGGGCTGACACCGCCTGCAATTTGAGCGAGTTCCTGTTTGCGTTGCTCTGGCTCTAGGAGTTGAACTTTAACCGTAGTGCGCTCTGCTGTGCCGTTACGAGCATCGCTAAACTGTTTACTGACGTGAAAATGATGATCGGCGATCGCGGCGACAATCGGCTGGTGGGTGACGCAAAATACTTGATGGCTGCGGCTGAGCTGGAAAAGTTGATAGGCGATTGCTTGGGATACTCGCCCAGAAACCCCGACATCAATCTCATCAAATACCAATGTGCCAATCGGATCGGTTTGGGCGAAACAGGTTTTGAGAGCTAGCAAAAATCGACTAATTTCCCCGCCAGAGGCAGTTTCGGCAAGTGGTTGTAATGGTTCGCCTGGGTTGGGACTGAACTCGAACACGATTTGGTCTGAACCATTCGCGGTCGGGGTAATTGGAGCGACCGCCACCCGAAACTGGACTTTTTCCATTGCCAGAGTTTTCAGGATCTCGATTAATTTCTGTTCGAGTTTATGAGCAGCTTTTTGACGGAGTTTGGTGAGCTTTTCGCAGCTTTGGATTAGGGCTTTAAGGTCGGCAGCAGCAACTTGTTCTAAGGCTTCGATCGACTGTTCGGTATCTGTGAGCTTGGCTAAATCCTGACGGAGCTTGTGAGCATAGTCGATCGCTTCAGGCAAGGTCGAGCCATATTTGCGGCAAATTTGCTTGAGCTGACGGATACGGTCTTCGATCGATTGTAGTTGAGCAGGATCGCTGTCTAAGTCGTCACCATAGGCATTAATTTCTCGTCCTGCTTCTTCGACTTGAGCTAAAGCACTTGTGACTAATTCTAAAATCCCGCCCAGAGTCGCATCAACAGCTACCATATCGCGCAAAATCGCCTCGGCATTTCCCAGCAGATCGCCACAGGCCGAGCCAGATTCATTCTGATACAAGGCTTCATACACGGCAAAACTTTTTTCTTGGAGTTCGACGCTATGGGCAAGACGGTTTCGATCGCTCTCTAGATTGACCAATTCTTCAGGATCGGCAAGCTCAGCTTCATCTAATTCTTGGAGTTGAAATTGCAGCATGTCGATCTGTTGGAGGCGGTTTCGATCGAGCGTTTGCCTTTCTATCACCACAAGCCTCGATCGCTCTTTCTTTTCATAGAGTTGACTGATTTTGGGCTTAAGTTGCAATAGCTCCGTGCCACCGAAGTTATCCAACCATTCTCGTTGCATCGACTCGCGCCCTAGAAGTACGGTTTGACCTTGGGCAGTAATTTCGACTAAGTGTTCGCGCAGTGACTGGATTTGTTGTTTATTTACCACCACGCCATTGAGCCTTGTCCGACTACTTTTGACCGTAATTTCACGACTGCAAATCACCACATCTCCGTCTAGGGCATCGATCTCCTGCACGGTCAGCCAGTCTGACAATTGGGGCGTGATCGTAAATGTGGCTTCGATCGAGGCGCGATCTGTACCTGTTCGCAGCACTCTACCCGATACCTTCCCACCCAAAGCAGCATCGAGGGCATCGAGAATAATTGACTTGCCCGCACCAGTCTCCCCTGTCAAAATATTCAGCCCTGGATATAGCTCCAGTTCCAAGTGGTCAATCAGGGCAAAGTTTTCGATCTTAAGGCTCAAGAGCATAGTTAATCTAATTTTCTAGCTGGTGAATCACTGACTCATCTTGACATCCTCCCCAACCTGCTTACGCGAGGATGGGGATTCCTAAGACTCACGACTTAGGTTGTCCAACGTCCAGAAGGCGAGAGCTTCACCGTAACGCTGGATGGCTCGACACCTTGAGGCAGCAATCGGCTCCAACGAATAGCCAATGGTTCAACACACTTAGCCAAGTGGACTTGACCATCACGCCATTTAAACGCAGATTTAGTAAACTCTGCACTGCCGCCATTGTGCTTCTTCTTGAAGTTGGGATATTTCGCCCGACCCACAAAGAAGTTACTGAAGGCAGTTTGGAGATGCCTCAATCCTTGTTGGAGAGGTACACTGCTAACTTCAGTGAGGAATTGAAGATCATCTTCTGTTTTCCACTCAGTCAGCATTGCCGAAGTTTCAATATACCCGACTCGCTCTTGCCTTTCATACCAAGCTTCTGTCCTTGCGGCAAGTGCGCGGTTGTAGACCAAGCGAGTACAGCCCATCGTCCTCCTCAACAGGTTTTCCTGTTCAGGAGTTGGATAGAATCGATACTTGAAAGCTTTCTGTGTCATACCTTACATTGTCGCATCCATCCTGTAAAAGATGTAAGTTTGTTGGCGATTTTCGCGGCCTCGAACCGCTCAATCGACTCGCTATCCATCCCCACCGTGTAGACGGATGGGGTATTCCGCGAATTAGATAAAGGGAACTTCATCAAACTCAGAGAAATTTGCGCCAAGATCGCAGAATGACTCCAAGTCATAATTGGGCTACAATAGCCAAAAGTAGGTCTAAAAGCTCACATCCATTGGAGTAACGTCATGTTATTGCAAGAACTTAAAGGTCAAGTGCTCAAATTGCCTGTGAGCGATCGACTAGAACTTGTTCGCTCTATTATTGAATCGATCCAAGAAGTTCCAAGTTCAAATCCTAACCGAAGCGAAGCAATAAAACGGATGAAAGGCTTATTAAAAACTAACCAAACTGCCCCAACTGACGATGAAGTAACAGCAATGTTAGAACAGCGTCGCATGGAGAAATATCTTCGGTGAAAATTCTGCTTGACACAAATATTCTGCTAGATTTTTTGAGTTCTATGATTCCTGTATTCTCAGCTTGTCAGTTTCTAGAACAGTTATAGCAGAGATAATTTGAAGTCGATCGACTTAATGCTAGGGTTAATTGAAGTAGCTACGGAAAAATATGTTGAGTTCAACCAGGGAACTTTTAGAGACAGCACGTCGTAATGCTTATGCGATTGGGGCTTTCAATGTCTATAACCTCGAAGGAGTCAAAGCCGTGATTGCTGCGGCGGAAGTCAGTCGCAGTCCTGCCATGCTCCAACTTCATCCCACTGCACTGAAGTATGGCAAATTGCCCTTAATTAAGCTCTGTCTTGAAGCAGCCAAGGCATCCAAGGTTTCGATCGCGGTGCATTTAGACCACAGCACTTCTACCAGCGATATCACACTGGCTCTTCAAGCAGGAATTCGATCGATCATGGCAGATGGTTCACCGATGTCTTACGAGCAAAATCTGGAATTTACCCGCGACATGACTACCCTTTCTCATACTTATGGCGCGACGGTCGAAGCTGAGATTGGCAGAATTAGCGGGACTGAAGATGGATTGACGATTACCGAGAAAGAAGCGAAGATGACCGACCCGAAACAAGCTTTGGAGTTTGTCCATCGCACGCAAGTGGATTCGATCGCCGTCACAATTGGCAACGTTCATGGTGAATATAAGAGTCCACCTCAACTCGACTTTGCCCGTCTGGAAAAGATTCGCCAGCTCATTGATATCCCTCTGGTTTTGCACGGTGCATCTGGGTTACCCGCAGCGATGATCGGTCGATCGATTCAATTAGGCGTGTGTAAATTTAACGTCAATACCGAAGTGCGTCAGGCGTATATGCAAGCTCTCAAGGATGAGATTTGTGGAGATCGATCGAAGGATTTACTCGAAATTGCGGCAGAATCGATCGCGGCGATGCAAGAAGTGATCGCTGAGAAGCTGGAACTGTTTGGCTCGGCGGGTAAAGCTCATTTACACGAGAACCCTTATGCCGCGATGTTGTCTGCCTCCGAGCAAAATGGGATGAAGGTAAGTTCTTAGAGGTATATTAGCTGTGGCAGATCGTAAGCGAAAACCTCAGTATTGGAGCGATCGAAAGTAGTCTTGTACAGAGCATCACTTCAAAACCTCTTCGAGTTTGTGTTGATTCCAGAGCTTGGAATAGAGGCTAGATGATGCCAATAGTTCTTGGTGAGTCCCAACTTGAACGATTTTACCTTTATCCATTAAGATAATTCGATCGCTATTTGCTGCCGCCGAAAGTTGGTGCGAAATAAAGATTACAGTCTTATGCTTGGGTAAATTTGCCAGAATATTTGTGGCGGTTTGGTTATCGACACTAGAGAGCGCATCATCCAGCAACAAGATCGGTGAGTTCACTAATAAGGCACGAGCGAGGGCAGTACGTTGGCGTTGTCCCCCAGAAAGTGTTATGCCGCGTTCGCCTACTAAGGTGTCATATTTGCGAGGGAAGTTGAGAATCTCATTCTGGATACGAGCTTGGTCGGCGTAATACTCGACTTCAGAAAGTGGTGCTTCTGGTTTACCGTAGCGAATGTTATTGGCGATCGAATCGCTAAACAAAAAGCTATCCTGCGGCACATAAGTAATGATGCTGCGGAGATTTTCTACCTTGAGATTGGTGATGTCATAACCGTCGATAAAAAGCATCCCTGGAGGGATATTCAGTAATCTTGGTAAAGCGTTGGCGAGAGTCGATTTACCCGATCCGACTGCCCCGATCACTGCGACTATCTCACCTGGCTCGATCGAAAAACTGACTCGATCGAGCGTAAGATGCTCAGCATCAGGATAAGTAAATGTCAGCCCTCTCGCTTCAACCCGCCCCTTGACCAGATCGAGATCTAATTCGATCGCATCGGCAGGATTAGCGACGGCGATCGGTTCTGCCAAAATCCCTTCGATCCGATTGATACTTACTTGACCGCGTTGATAGATCGTAATCGTGAAGCCCAACAAAGCTGTAGGAAAGATCAGCCGTTCGATGTAGATGATCAGCGCGATCAACTTGCCCACCGTAAACCCACTCGCAGGATTTGCTAACATCTCACCGCCCACTAGGAGCAGTACCAAAAAGCTGACACTGGCAATACCACCCAACAAGGGAAAGAGGATATTTCGGGTTTTGGCAAGTTTTAAGTTGGCAACCAATAATCTTTGATTGAGCAGATCGAAAGCACCACGTTCATTCTCTTCTTGAGCATAGGTTTTGATCAACGCCATGCCGTTAAGATCTTCTTGTAGTAAGGAACTCATCTCAGATAGTTCTTCTTGAACATGAAGCTGTTGGCTTTGTAACTGGGCACTAGAAAATTTGACAATTACCAACATCAGGGGATAGACCGAGATCGACATCAAACTCAGCTTCGGTTCGATCGCTAGCATCACAGGCAGAGTCATGGCATAGGCAAACACGGTATTGATTAAGCTCAGCAGGGCAAAGCCCAACATCCGACGGACATTTTCAACATCACTAGTGGCAATGCTGATGGTTTCACCTGCCGAGTGCCGCGCAAAGTATTCAGGCGAGAGCTTGAGCAGATGCTCGAATAGTTTTTGTTTGAGATCAAATTCCACCTGCCGCCCGATCCCAAACAGCCAGATCCGTGAAGCTAGACGGATCACCAGCATGATTGAAGCCAGAGCCAAGATTAACCAGACATAATGCATCAGTCGATCGACCGTGAGCAGTTTCTTCAGCTCATCGACCGATTCCAAAATTAGAAGGGGAATATACGTCCCTATACCATTAACCAGTAGCAGAGCAACAGTGCCCAGTGCCATGTCCCGATAGTAAGGACGGAGGTATTCGTTAAGTTGTTGAAGTTGCGATCTCGCCATATTTTTATACTAGCCCTTCTACCTCAGAATAGTGTGGCTCGTTTCAGGGTTGGCATTGTATAGTCTAGACTGTAAGCAGGATTTACTAACTAAATCGGTTAACGGGAACGTAAATTATGCCACTACTCACACATAAGTTTGATGTCGAACAATATCAGCAAATGGGAAAGGCTGGCATTTTTCATCCTGAAAGTCGCCTTGAATTGATTGAAGGAGATATCATTCCTATGACACCAATCGGACTGAGGCATTCCACCACAATTAATCGGTTAAATCAGTTTTTTGTCCAAGCACTTAAGGGAAGAGGAATTGTTAGTATTCAGAATTCTATCCGTCTGCAAGATTATTCAGAGCCACAACCAGATATTGCGATTCTAAGTCCTCGTGAAGATTTTTATGCGAGTAAATTCCCTCAAGCAGAAGATGTTTTGTTACTAATTGAAGTGGCTGATTCGAGTTTGAAATACGATCGAATCACGAAGCTTTCTCTTTATGCGGAATATGGTATTTCCGAGTATTGGATCGTTAATTTAGAGAGAGATATCTTAGAGCTTTACCGTCAACCCCAAAACAAGTCATATCTCAAACAAACTTTAATTGATACTCCTACGATTCCGTTCGCGGCGATCGACTTCCCTGATATCATCATGACCCTAAAAGACATCTTTGGATAAATGATATCGATCGAAAACTGTGATTAAGGAATAAGTAAGTATATGGAACGCGGATTATTGTGGTTACCTCTGTTGGCGATATTTATCGGGTTGACATGGGCGGGTTGGCGAGAATATAAAAAGGTGGAAGCCTATCAACGGTGGGCAGTAGATTTCGATCGACATAAATATGACATCTACGCCGTGCTGGGGCAAAAGGGCGATCGATTGACTTGGGGAAAACCGACCCGCAGCCAGCCAGTCGAACTGCAAACTATCTCATTACCAGAGATCGAGACAATCCAGCTCAAACTCGATCGACAAGTTATTACCGATCCCAGTGCTGTCATGCCTACCAGTGCCAAAAGTATTTCGATCGAATTAGTTACGCCGACCAAAACGGTATTCAATATTCCATTTACAGAAGTGTCGATCGCGGTAAATTGGTTTTGCTATTTGTTAAGTGAGCAAGCAAGACAAGATCGAACCAAATAAATTTTCAACACCTAGGAGTAATTATTATGTCTAATAGCAAGCATGATGTCTCAATCAAGGATGAGCCAAAATCCAAAAAAATCAAGTCAGCTAAAAAATCCAAAAAAACCACGTCGATCGATCCGATAGAACTTCAAACTCAGATCGTTCCCCCTGACCAAGATCGAGCATCCACGCATCAGTCCCTGCCCAGTGAGGTCGATCGAAAATTAACCAAAAAGTTCTACGAAAAAGAGCTATCTCAACTTCAGACCGAACTCGTGAAATTGCAATATTGGGTCAAACAACAGGGTCTGCGAGTTGTGATTATTTTTGAAGGCAGAGATGCGGCGGGTAAAGGGAGTGCGATTAAACAAATTGTCGATTGCCTCAATCCGCGTGGATGTACAGTTGTCGCTTTATCAAAACCCTCAGATGTCGAAAAGACGCAGTGGTATTTCCAACGCTATGTCATGCATTTACCCTCAGCGGGTGAGATCATCGTATTCGATCGAAGTTGGTATAACCGTGCTGGTGTAGAGCGAGTGATGGGCTTTTGTACAGAAACCGAGTATCAAGAGTTTATCCAATCTTGCCCAGAATTTGAACGCATGATAGTTCGATCGGGGATCATCTTGCTGAAATATTGGTTTTCTGTCAATGACGAGGAGCAAGAACATCGATTTCAAGATCGGGTCAAAGATCCTGCCAAACGCTGGAAACTCAGCCCAATGGATCTAGAGTCTCGCGATCGATGGGAAGAATATTCCGCCGCCAAGGATTATATGTTTTCCCACACCAATATTCCCGAAGCTCCCTGGTTTACGGTCGAAGCTGATGATAAAAAGCGATCGCGCCTCAACCTGTTCAAGCATATTTTGACGAAAATCCCCTACAAAGACATCACTCCACCTGCATTTGAGCTACCACCGCGTAAACCCGCGACAAAAGGATACGTGCGTCCCCCGATCAACGAGCAATTTTTTGTGCCAAAAGTTTACTAGAAGCCGCGATCTATTCACGCCTGACACAACACTAGTCTTGCTGATGTGAAAACTTGTAAGCTCCAACCCAGGATAGCGAGATCGCCACTCCAGCTAAAACTAGCCAACCGTACCAACTAGCGTGACCACCATTCACTACCGCCCGCATCCCAGTGCTGGCATGAGTTAGCGGCAATGCATACACGAGTGCTTGCATTGCTGGGGGCAGTTGCGCTGGATCGAAAAAAGTCGCGCCCAGAAACGACATCGGCACGATCGCAAAGTTATTAAATAATCCAACAGATTCGAGTGACTTGACGGTTAATCCCGCAATTACGCCCAAACCCGCAAACACCATGCAGTTCAGCAGCAACAGGAGCAGAAATTCGGGATGGAGAAATCGCCAATTACCCGTAGCTAAAATTGCCACCAGAATCACCGAACCTGATGTCAGCAAGCCTCTGATCACACCCGCCATCATTTTGCCCAAATGCATCGCTAAAGGATGAATCGGTACCATCAGCATTTCTTCAAAGGTTTTGCTATAGAGTCGATCGCCACAGATCGAAAAAGTTGTGCCGCCAAAACTAATCGTCATCGCCGACAATGCCACCATCCCAGGCAAAATAAAGCTGAGATAATTACCCCCAAAAGCAGTGCTGCCCTTCATCGCATTGCCTAAACCCAAACCAAACGCCAGAATGTAAATTAAAGGTGAAATTAAACCCGAAGAAATCACCTGATAGATTCGCACCCGCAAGTCTAGCCAGTCACCCCATAAGATCGTGAGGCTATCTTGCCAAATTGCTTGGACTAGGGGCTGTCGATCGAAGTCTTTTCGGGGCAGGGCATTCTTAGCCTCGTCTTCAGGTAATACAGATGTATTCACAAAATTCCTAGCTCGTTCGTTAATAAATCTTTACCAGCATCATATAGCGATTAACTAGACATTCCCGAATTTTCCGTCTCAAATCTTCTAGGAAATTAAAACCAAAATTTAAAACCAAAAATTAAGGACAGAACTAGCTAGATATTTCCAGCCAATTCTGCCCTTCTTGATATTTAAAAATAATCAAGCAATAATTTTTTATTACTGGCGTGAAGCAAATTTCTCAAATGCAGCCTGAGTTTCTTGAAGTAACTGACTGCGGCTGTCACCAGTTGGTCGATCGAAGCCAAGGTGAGGCACGAGATTACGAGATTGTAAAGCCATGTGTAGATGAAGGTTAGCAACATAATCACTTAGACCTTCACGAGACTCGCGATCGATACCAGTATTGAGCGAGGACGTAACAAAAGACGAAGATAAGGAATTAGATTGCATTGGAGTATTTTCGTTCGTTTCTACTAAGTTAAGGTGAAAGTGATATGCAGTGCAAGCTTTGCAACGAAGCGTAATAAATGCTCTACATAACTTTACCTATGATTAGTTATAGCAATTTCTGCTAATCAATGTGGCAACCAATCATTATAAACAAATGTGGCAAATCCGCGATCGAAAGTTTATTTGGGGACAGCGTACCTATCTGATGGCTGTTCTTAACATTACGCCTGATAGTTTTAGTGATGGTGGTTTATTTGGTTCTACGACTGAAGCGATCGACCATGCTGAGAGTTTGATTCCCTATGCCGACATTTTGGATATTGGGGGCGAGTCCACACGTCCTGGCGCAAAAGCCGTCAGTGTTGCCGAAGAACTAAAGCGGGTGATTCCTGCGATTACCTCAATTCGACCGCAATATCCCAATCTACCGATTTCGATCGACACGACTAAGGTAGCAGTAGCAGCAGCAGCTTTAGATGCGGGGGCAGACATAATTAATGATGTTTCGGCAGGGAGATTTGAGCCTGAGATCTTATCCCTCGCTGCCAAGCGTCAAGTTCCATTAATTTTGATGCACATGCAGGGAGAACCACGCACCATGCAACAACATCCTCACTATGATGATTTGATTGCAGAAGTGATCGCATTTTTCACCGAAAGGATCGCGGCGGCTGTTGATGCTGGCGTAGATCGATCGTTAATTGCGATCGATCCTGGGATTGGTTTTGGCAAAACTTTAGAACACAATTTGGAATTGCTGCGTCGGTTGCCAGAGTTTCGATCGTTGGGATGTCCCATGCTTGTGGGCGTATCGCGCAAGAGTTTTATCGGCAAACTATGCGATCGGCCAATTCCCACTGAGCGCGTATTTGGGACTGCGGCTGCCTGTACGGTTTCGATCGTGGGTGGTGCAGATATTCTCCGAGTCCACGATGCCAGAGAAATCAAAGATGTCTGTCTGGTTAGCGATGCGATTTACCGCAAAGTTCACGGTTAAAGCAAACTAGAAGCTGTGACCTATATATGTCAAGTGTTTTGAGTTATTTATCCCATCCATCGGAACCAGTGCCCTCTAGTGCTATCTTAAAAGTATGTGGAACTGACGCGATCGAATTTTTGCCACATTTACTGAAACATATCTGAGACGTAAACCATGAGACGTAGCAAACAAAATCATGAATACCGTCGAACTTATTGGCTATATCGACACCTGCATCAAGACATTGCCAGGGATTGAAACCCGCAAATATCAAATTGAGGTGACTAATCCTGAGACGAATCCTGAAACGGTCAGAATTGACTGCATCGACTACAACACCGCCCAGCAGATCTGGAAACATTGTCGTCAGATGCATTCATTTCAAGTGCAGATCTTTGTGAATAAGCAGTTCTTTGCCGAACGGGTCAGGTAGATAGAGATGCTAGCGGATCGGGGATTGTGGGGCTAGGAGCGACAAATTCACCCGTAACCACAAATTCTAGGCGCAGCTTTAGCCATCGCACCACTTGGGGGTCGGTAGATATGACTGCCGCCGATGGTTGAGGACATTTTTGCCCGATCGACTGCATTTCTGGAGCCTCTAGGAAAGCAGGTGACTGCACCAACCAGAAATCAATTTCTTTGTGGCGTTCTTGGTAATTACGCACCCGCTCTTTGAGAGATTCACCCAGTGGCTCGTCTTCGCAGAGAAATTTACGGCTAGCGGCAATAAAATAGTAGGTCTTTGAGCCAGACATGGTTTAGTTTTAGGTTCAGTTTTAATCGGTTATCAACACCAATTATCAATTATCAAAGGACAATCTCGATCGAGATCACGACAAATCGGTTACGCTTCTGCATGGAGCAGCGATTGGGGACGACATCGGTTGAGTAAACCTTTATGTTTTTCGATTATGCTTGAAGTCTGCGAAAAATTGCTGAATTTGCCAAAAAATCAGATATGAATCAATTTGACGGTCAACTGTGGAACAGATTTCTCAAACTCGCTCAACCTTACTGGTATCCACTTGAGCGCAAAGGCGGCACTAAATTTATTGGCTTAGTGATCCTATTGCTATTTTTTGTGTTTGCATTTCTGTTTGCAGTTGTGGCAGGGGTAAGCCTGACTTGGCAAGCGATCTCGCCAAAGTTTTTTAATTCGATCGCGCCAGGTTTGGTGAAATGGATCATGGGCATAGTGAACTCACCATTTATCTATGTGTTTGGGGCAATGCTGGTTTTGCCCGCGATCGGGTTTATTTCGCTCAGAGACAGTACTAAACCGCGCTGGAAACAGTGGGCATTGATTGCAGTTTTACTACTCTTATCGCTCTCAGTCAGTGGACTGAATGTGATCATCAGTTATGTCAGCAACTTCTTTCAGACTGCGCTGTCAAAAAAAGACGAAGCGACATTTTGGCGATTTTTGTTTGTGTTTGCGGGTGTGTTTATCGTTGGTACGCCAATTGTTGTGATCTATCGTTATGTCACCCGCTATTTGGGACTTTTATGGCGAGAGTGGCTGACTGATAGCTTCTTGGCGAATTACTTCAACAATCGCGCCTACTATGAAATCAATTCCAACTCTCAAATCGACAACCCCGACCAACGGATTGCCGAAGATGTCAAGTCTTTTACCGCAACCAGTCTTAGCTTTCTGCTGATCGTTCTTGGTTCCGTGATCACTCTAATTTCTTTTACTGGGATTCTCTGGTCGATCTCTAAACCGCTAACTGGGGTGCTGGTGGTCTATGCGATTGCGGGTACGACTATTACAGTTATATTTGGTAAACGCTTGATCGGGCTGAACTTCAATCAACTGCGGCGCGAAGCCGATTTTCGTTACGGGCTCGTACATGTGCGGGATAATGCCGAGGCGATCGCCTTTTATCGTGGTGAGGAACAGGAATCAACTCAGGTAAAAAATCGGTTTGTCGAAGTGATTCGCAACTTTGGCTTGCTGATCGGATGGCAACGCAACCTCGATTATTTCACCACTGGCTATGGCTATTTGGTAATTATCCTGCCGTCTCTAGTGGTTGCGCCGCGCTACTTTTCAGGCGAACTCGAATTTGGTGATATTGCCCAAGCTGGCTTTGCTTTTCGTCAAGTGCTGGATTCGCTCTCGGTGGTTGTGGATGAAATTGAGCGACTCAGTGCTTTTGCCGCAGGAGTCAGCCGTTTGGGAGCGTTGGATGAAAGCCTCACAGAAGACGTTACACCGACTGGAGCATCGATCATCGATACGGTTGAGGATAATCGTCTAGCACTAGAACACCTTAGCCTTCAGACTCCCAACTATCAGCGCACTTTGGTCGAGGATCTATCGATCTCGATCGAACCAGGTGCAGGATTGATGATTGTCGGTAATAGTGGCTTGGGTAAGAGTTCGATTTTACGTTCGATCGCGGGTTTATGGAACTCAGGTACGGGCAAGATCGTGCGTCCCGACCTGTCGGAAATGCTATTTCTGCCACAGCGTCCTTACATGATTCTCGGCACGCTCCGTAGCCAGTTACTCTATCCCAACACCAGCCGCGAAGTGTCTGATTCAGAACTCCAACAAGTTTTAGAACAGGTGAATTTGGGCGATCTTCCCGATCGATTAGGCGGATTTGATGCTGAACTTGATTGGGGTGATGTGTTGTCTCTGGGCGAACAGCAGCGTCTGGCATTTGCGCGATTGTTGCTCACCCGCCCCCGCTACGCCATCCTTGATGAAGCCACTAGCGCGTTGGATCTAAAAAATGAAGGGAATCTCTATAACCAACTCAAAGCCGCTTCCACCGTCTATGTCAGTGTGGGACATCGCAGCAGTTTGGTGCACTATCACGATCATGTATTGGAACTAACTGGCGATCGACAGTGGCGCATCATCACCGCCGCCGAGTACGCCCAGTCTAATCAAATCGGGCAAATCGAGCGAAGCAGTGACGGCTGATTACTCGGAGTGGGGCAAGCTTCATGTATGCTGAGTCCTAACACCTAATTATGTGCAAGCAGATCTAGGGGCTATAAAATATGGTGCAGTTTTCGATCCAATCTGATAGCGAGATTCCTGCCTCGACTCAGCTTATTGACCAGATTAGCTTTGCCATTACTTCGCGGCAATATGAGCCAGGGCATCAACTACCGAGTACACGCCAGCTAGCCCAGTGGACAGGGTTGCACCGTAATACGATTAACAAGGTATATCAACAACTCAAGCAGGCGGGACTAGTTGAAGCGCGGGGTGGCTCTGGCATCTATGTCAGTATTGCCAGAAGTGACTCCGATCTAACTGAAGTGCCAATCCAGACGGTGCGCCAAAGTCTGGACAAGTTGTTGAGCCTCGGTTGCTCTCTAACTCAGGCAAAGGATTTACTTTTATCGGAAATTGAATGGCGACTGAGTTGTAATGCTCAAGTTTTGGTGACAGCAGGCAGAGAAGATCCTGGGATCGCAAAAATTATGGCAGAAGAATTGGAAAACGCCCTATCTGTACCAATCCAAACTGTGGCGATCGAAGACTTAGCGCAAGTGCTAGAACATACAGGCGCAGGTACGATCATTACCAATCGCTACTTTTTAGAAGCCACGCATCAAGCGATCGGCAACAATAATATTCGGGTGATCGCGATCGATATCTATAACTACAAGCAAGAGATCGATCGAATCAAGGAATTACCCGCAAATAGCTATGTCGGCATCGTGTCGATTAGTACTGGGATTTTGCGTATAGCCGAAAGCTTGATTCACAGTTTACGCGGCGATGAACTACTTGTCGTGCCAGCCTTACCACAGGATAGTTATCGTTTGCAAACGATCGCGCGTAGTGCTGATGTGATAGTCGTGGGACATTCTGGCAAAGAAGCTCTCAAAGCCGCAATCTCATCCACCAAGATCGATCGAATTCGTCCTGTCGAAATCATGCATTGTGATAACTACATTTCGATCGACTCGATCGAGCAACTCAGATTAGAACTTGGCTCTGATTAAGGCGATTTCCGAAAAAGAACGTAGGCACTGGTTCCGTATCATGGGAATAATCGTTGAGTCCCCTTTAGGGCAAGGATTTTGGCGAGTTATCTCCAAAACGGCTGTGACCTATATATTTCAAGTATTTTGGGTTATTTATCCCATCCAACGGAACCAGTCCCGAAAGTTGCAAAGAAATCATTCTAATATTCCATGTATAGAATATACTGTATTTATGGAATAGCGTATTGGATTCGATCCAGATTTTAGGATCTGGTTTTATCAACAAGGGCAAGGGTTTCAAGATGAGGCGTTTGCTGCGTTAACTGTGTTGGCTGAATCTGGATGAACTACCCCAACCTGCTACGCGAGGATGGGGTTTCTAAATTCCCATCGAGCAAGGAGTGTTTTTTACGCTTCTTCGAGCCAAGTTGCTGCATCCCGCCACAATAAGTAGGGGATGCAGTAGAGCTTAGCCCTCCACGTTTGACGATGCTCGTTCCAAACACCGTAGAATCATAGAGAACCCAGTTGAGCATGACTTGTGCCGCCGCTACATCTCTGTCGGTTGTGTAGCCACATTGCAAACAAGTATGAACACGCTCACTAAGTTCCTTCTTTTGCCGATCACCGCAATTAGGGCAAGTTTGAGAAGGTTTTACTTTCTGAGTGGGAATCTCAATATACTCTCCACCGGGAGCGTCCCGATTTTGCAAAATGGCTACCTAGAGAGCATTCCATTCAAATATGCACAGCGATGACGTAAAACTTGTGGGACATTCTCCTTCTTCCATTGGGCCCCTGATATCTGTATTCTTCTACCTATCTGTTTGATACTTGACTCGACTGCCCCAGAACCAATGGATATCCCTTCTTGTTGGTAATATCCATAGTTAATTATCCGATGACGATGAGTTTCTAAATATTTTTTCAGGTTTTTCGCTCCCTCATCATCCTTAAACTCGGCAATTGCACTGTCAACATTACCCCTCCACAAGTGCGTTTCCGCACTTTTTAATCGTTCGGATGAACCTCCTACTTTGTATAGATTCTCCTTGAGATGATACCAATCCAATATTTCTATCCTTTGAGCCTCGATCTCACTGATTAGATTCCATATGCCTGGATGTCCATCTCCTAAGCAGACAAGCCCTACGGTCAATGGCTTCTCATTTATCCATTCTATGAGTTTCTCGTTTTCTTGAAATGTGGCCTCTACTCCTTCACAGTGAAGGTTGACTACTTTGTAATCTCGCCACTCACTAGGTTCCTTCTTTGGTGTGATTAGCCTTACTTTTCCCCCATCTACACTCAATTCTGCCACTGGCTTTTCAACTTCTATTTCCGTGAATTCTACTTCA
>Ga0163149_10003695_pt1 | contig 17255 bp, 28 predicted proteins | sample OliLakLV19MP5G1_FD_148604 | JGI IMG/M metagenome (GOLD analysis project Ga0163149, IMG submission 148604) | Freshwater microbial mat bacterial communities from Lake Vanda, McMurdo Dry Valleys, Antarctica - Oligotrophic Lake LV.19.MP5.G1 | ecosystem: Environmental > Aquatic > Freshwater > Lake >...
ATAATCAAGATTGGCTTGAACTAAGTGGCTTCTTTACTGCTAGAGAAAACGAAACAGAATTATCAGTTGGAGTAATTGGAAAAACGGGAGATATCTTAAGTAGCTATGGTTTCGGAATTGACGATATTACTTTGACACCAATCGTAGATTACAATATTTCAATAGCAAATAGTGATACAGTTATTTACGAAGGCGACAGCATTAAATTAATTGGTATTTTTGAAAAATCAATTGATACAAAATGGTCGCCTACAATTGGATTAAGTAATCCGAACAGTTTAATTACATTTGCAAAGCCGATAATACCAACACTTTACAAGCTAGAAACAACTGATAAATATGGTTGTAAATTTAGTGATAGTGTGTTTGTTGGCATTAAATCTAACAATAAGTACTGCAAACCATTGCTTTCCATAAAACTTTCGGATACTACTATAGAATTGGCTGATAAGTTCTGTATCAAAGGTTCACTATTGACTCAATGTAATAGTTTGCCTTTGCCAGATACATTACAAGTATTATTCAAAATACCAACCAAATTGTTTAAAGTTATTTCTGCTAGTGAAGATTACATATTAACGAAATCAAACAATTATAATAATCTGTTAATTAAATTCCCAGCACAAAAGTTAACTAATAATCAAACTTACAATTTTGATATTTGCTTGGTTTCATTATTAGCAGATACTTTACAAAGTGATTTTTCAGCATCGGAGGATACTAGTCAATATATTCTAATTGAAAATGACCCAAGTTTTATAACACTCACTATGTGTTCTGATAAATTAAGATTAGTCAATTTTATTAATCTAACTAGTTTTGATTTAAATGTTATGAACGACAAAGTTAACATTTATTTAACAACAGAAGAAAGAGGTGAATATGAATTTATCATAATTGATATAAATGGACACCCAGTTGCATTCAATAAATTTATTACTTCAAAAGATTACTATAATAATGAATTTATCCAATCATTTGATATAAGTCAATTATCTAGTGGACACTATTTCTTAAGAATGAAAAGCCCTTACGGAGTTTTAATAAGCAAAAGTATTGTTATCACAAAGTAGTATTTTCTTGCAACCATTCAATATCAGTAGTTTTACTTAGTTTAAATTAAAAAATTCTAAGTAATTTTGCCTACTTGTAATTTTATGTTTATTGGGAAAGTATGATTGAAGAATTAGAGAGTATAATCAGTGAATTGGAAAATATGAAGAAGATACAGTTCGATTTCAATGACTATCAGAATGCTTTTTTTAAGGCGAAACCTGCTGAATATTTCTGTTTGGAACTCAATGGAGAAGCTGGTGAACTTGCTAATTTGGAGAAAAAACTCTGGAAAGGCAATAAAATTGAAAAGGATTTACTGGAAGATGAAGCTGCCGATGTCTTCATTTCTTTAATGAATTATTCAAATGCACGCAGAATCAATTTGGCAGAAGCAGTTAAAGGGAAACTACGCAAGATTGAAGAAAAAAGATCTGCTTTGGCAAAATTAGGCGAAATTTATTGATAAACTAAAATCCATGGAAGGATTCGGCTTCTAAATGTTTCTTCAATTGTGCTATTAATGGAATCGGAGTAGGATCCTGCTCGTTCATCATAGCTAAATAATAGCTTGCCCAATCACCAAAGTAAATCAAGTCCATAGTGCGAGCCAAAAGTGATTTCCCTTTTCCGCTAAATTCATGTACTTCTTTGCCTAACGATTCATAGATAGTTCGCAAAGCGCTGAATCTAAGTTTCACTCTTGTATTATCTAACTCATCTGTGATAAACAAAATCACAAACCTATATTGTAAATCGTCTGGCATCACCCATCCGCAGATGTCGTTGTGGTTGGCTTCTGGCAGAAATCCGCCGAATGCTAAATTTTTTGCATTTTCTTGGAATTGCCCTCTCCAGCGTAAGTTAACTACGTCAGTAAGTTCGGACGATGAGTAAACTGTGGGAATTTTACCTTTCAATTTGCTCGCCAAACGATATGCAGGATTATTTTCATCAATTTGAGAGTAAATTACAGAGCCTTTCTGGAGCAAATTAAGTGCTTCATTGATATCTAGGGCTAATTGCTTATTTGTTGCATCAATGTTGTAAGTTTTTGCAATCAACATAAGAATTGAGAAAAAGGAATAACCAATGGCACAGCGTGGTTGCAAACCATCGGGGATATTTACTAAGCTAAGTTTATTATCTTTTGCAATTTGTTCTAATTTGCCGCCTGTTGTAATGCAGACAATATTTTGTGTGATTTCAAGAGCTGCTGTCAAACAAGTAAGTGTTTCTTCGGTATTGCCTGAATAGGAGCTTGCTATTATTCCCCATGAGCTATCAACAAATTTAGGAATAGAATAGGAACGATTGATTTGTATATTTATCCCTTGCAGCCCATCTACACTTTGCAAATAGGAACGCACGAAATCGCCACCTATTGCTGAACCTCCCATTCCCAAAATAAGTATATTTTTGGGAACAACTGGGAATAGCTGCATTTCTTTGGCTATATATAGTGTTTCTTGGACTTGATTGGGGAAATTTTCCAAAACGGAAAACATATTACTTCTATCTAACGAACTTAATTTGTCTATTTCTATCATTGTGGTTTGAACAATTGCAATATTTTAACGTAAATTTAATATGCAACTTAGCTAAATGATACCAAACTACCCAAAAATAGTTTGAGATATATGTATTTTTAAGTTAATTTTAGGTTCTTGAAGAAAACATTTTCAAATAATTTATTTCAAAAATGAAAATTTCAGTCATTGGACTTGGTTATGTTGGGCTACCATTAGCTTGTGCTATAGCAAGAACAAATAAATATGAAGTGGTTGGTTTCGATTTGAACGAACCTAAAATCAACAGTATAAAGAATAAAATCTGCCCTATAGATGATGTGCAATGCGAAAAAGATTTGCAAGAGTTATCGTTTGAGGTGTCAACGGATATGGCAATTTTGCAAAATTGCGATATATTTATCGTTTGTGTGCCAACTCCTGTGTTGGATGATTATCTGCCAGACCTTACCCCTGTGAAATCTGCTACTGAAATTGTAGCAAAATTTATTCGCAAAGGTGACAGCATAATAATTGAATCTACGATAAATCCAGGTGTTTGCGATGAAATAGTTGCACCATTGCTTGAAGAATTGACTGGAATGAAAGCAGGGACTGATTTTGATGTGGCTCACTGCCCAGAACGAATCAACCCAGGCGACCCAAAATGGAACGTTTACAACATACCTAGAAACATTGGCTCTACTTCGCCTGAAGCAACTGCAAAATTGGCTGAATTTTATCGAATTGTGATAAACGCAACTATAAACGAAATGCCAGATTTGAAGACGGCTGAAGCTACAAAAATTATTGAAAATACATTCCGAGATATAAATATTGCATTTGTGAATGAACTTGCTAAGTCTTTCGATGTGTTGGGGATAGACCTTAAAAAAGTAATTGAAGGGGCAAGCAATAAGCCATTTGCTTTTATGCCACACTTCCCAAGTTGTGGAGTGGGTGGACACTGCATACCAGTAGATCCTTACTATTTAATAGAAAGAGCAAAGCAAAGTGGATTCGACCATAAGTTTTTGAAGTTGGCCAGAGAGATAAACAATTCAATGCCTGCCTATACGATAGAGCTTTTAGGTGGTGCACTAAACACTATCAAAAAGACAATCAATGGTACTAAAATTGGTTTATTGGGAATGAGCTATAAAGCCAACGTTGGAGATTTAAGAGAAAGCCCAGCTATTGAGCTGAAATCAATTTTGCTCGAAAAAGGTGCAGAACTGGAAGTGTTCGATCCATATTTCCCTGAATATAGCACAGTGGCTAATTTAGAAGAATTGCTAACTAAAGTAGATGCAATTGTGCTTGCAACTGACCACAATGAATTCAAAAATATTTCAGGTGCAATGTTAAAATCAAAGAATGTACAAGTTGTGATAGATGGTAAAAACTGTTTAGACAGAGACGGAATAAAATCCGAAGGTGTACATTATAAAGGAATAGGAATCAAGTAATTTGAATTACTGATAAGATTATTAAAAAAGGGAACTATTAGTTCCCTTTTTTTTGGATTGGAGTTAATTTTATTATAATAGAACATATAATATTATTATTTTCATATTTTACTCCTTAATAAATTTGTACACTTTTGAAATATTATTTTGAATTACAACAAAAAAGTAAATTTTATTTTAATCTAAGCTTAATAAGATTTTCTTGCTACTTGGATTTGGTTATATTTGAGTAGTGTCAATTCCAATTACAGAATCAATTTTAGTTGTTTTGAAAATTGCATTATAGATATAACTAGGGTCTATATCTCCATTCTTATCTATAATCCTATTGTATCTTGATTCTCATAAAATTTCTTCTTTTGCTTTAATTGTAGAGAGCATAGCTATACAAGCTATTGCGAGAATTAGGATTGATTTTATTCGTAAACATCCCACAAAAAAAACTCTGCTACCTTCCGATAGCAGAGCTAAATCTGTTCTTTATACTTTAAGTATTAGTGTTTCATTTCGGCCATTACGGTTTCTATATCAACTCCCAATCCTTCTGCTATTGCTGTTCCTAATTTTGAATCTACTCTAAACCAATGGCAAAGCTGTCTATTTACAATTAATTCTTTTTTCGGTCCAGAAATTCCGCTCATTGCACCAATAATATTTGATATTAAATTATGCCTATCATAATCATTCATCACATTATTAAATAAGGCAGCGGGCTGAGAATAATGATCATTTTCATTTTCACTATTTCTATCATACCAATCTGCAATATTGCTATCCAATTCCCAAGCTGGCTCTCTATATGATTTGTCTTCTTCTATATCATCGAAACTATTTGGGTAGTAATTTGGCGAATCTTCACCATTGCCGTCCACTCGCATTTGCCCGTCTCTTTCGTAGTTGTTTATAGAATAAGGGCAACGATTGACTGGAATTTGTTCGTAATTTGTGCCAAGACGGTAGCGATGTGCATCTGGATATGAAAGCAAACGACCTTGCAACATTTTATCGGGTGAATAACCAATTCCATCTACCACATGAGCTGGTGAAAAAGCACTTTGTTCTATTTGTGCAAAATAATTTTTAGGAACTTCATTCAATTCCATCACACCAACTTCAATAAGTGGATGATCTTTGTGCGGCCAAACTTTTGTCAAATCGAAAGGATTATATTTATAGTTTCGAGCTTCTTCTTCAGTCATTAGTTGAATATGTAATGTCCATTTAGGGAAATTCTTTTCTTCAATAGCTTCCAATAGGTCTCTTTGCGAGAAGTCAGGGTCTTTCCCCTTCATTTCTATAGCCAAATCATTTGTGAAGTTAGTAATTCCTTGTTGCGATTTAAAATGGAATTTAACCCATATTCTCTTGTTATCGCTATTTATCATGCTGAATGTGTGCGAACCATAACCATTCATTTGTCTATGCCCGTATGGGGTTCCTCTGTCACTCATCAAAATTAATACTTGATGTATAGACTCTGGATTCAAACTCCAGTAATCCCACATCATAGTCGGACTTCTCAAGTTTGTTTTCGGATCTCTTTTCTGAGAATGTATAAAATCACCGAATTTTTTAGCGTCTTTTACAAAAAATACTGGTGTATTATTGCCGACCAAATCCCAGTTACCACCTTCGGTATAAAATTTTATAGCAAATCCACGAGGGTCTCTTTCAGTATCGGCACTACCTTTTTCGCCAGCTACTTGACTGAAACGAGCTAATAGTTTCGTTTGCTTGCCAACTTCGCTAAATATTTTTGCTTTTGTGTATTTAGTAATATCGTTGGTAACAGTGAAAGTACCAAATGCACCACTGCCTTTGGCGTGTACAACTCTTTCAGGAATTCTTTCTCTGTTGAAATTTGCCATTTTTTCGTGCAAAATATAATCTTGCAATAGCAATGGCCCTCTCGCTCCAACGCTTTGAGTATCTTCGTTGCCATAATAGGGGCGGCCAGAAGCAGTAGTCAATTTTTTGTGACTCATAATGTATCCTTTCTTGAGTTTGTTAAAATCATTTATTCTAAATTGGTAAACTATACCTTATATAGCAAGTAAATATTATTTATATTTGTATAGACATTATCAATATAATAGAAAAATGAACATACATCAGTTAGAATACATTGTGGCATTGGACACACATCGCAATTTTGTGAAAGCTGCCGCTGCCTGCTTTATCACCCAAGCTACGCTTAGCATAATGATAAAAAAGCTAGAGGAAGAGCTTGGTGTGGCAATCTTCGATAGAAGCAAACAGCCATTGTTCCCAACGGAATTGGGTGAAAAAATCATAGCACAATCTAGGATTATACTTCAAGAATATTCAAATTTGAAAGAAATTGTGGATCACGAAAACAATGAATATTCTGGGGATTTGAAAATTGGGATTATTCCCACATTAGCACCTTATTTGATACCCAGATTTTTAAATTCATTTTTGATTAAACACCCAAACATAAGATTACACATAAGCGAGATACCAACAAATTCAATAGTTCAGAAGCTAAAGGAATATAGCTTAGATGTTGGGATTATGGCTATTCCTTTTAATTCAACTTTGAATGAAGAAACTATATTCTATGAAGAATTTGTGGTGTATTCTGCTGCAAGCGATAAAGTGCTGAAAAAGAAAGTGCTAAAACCAACTGATTTAGCTGAAAGTAATTTATGGCTATTAGAAGAAGGGCATTGCCTTCGCACTCAAGTAGTGAACCTTTGTGGGCTGCAAAATGTAGGTAAAAATAATAATCAGATTGATTTTGTTGCTGGCTCAATTGAAACATTAAAAAAGTTGGTAGAAATGAATCATGGAATAACTGTACTGCCCAGTTTAGCGTTGGATTTTATGAGCACTGAACAAAAAAAGAATGTTAGATATTTTGAATCGCCACAGCCAGTGAGAGAAATAGGATTTGTTACTTATAGGCAACATTTGAAATCTAAATTAATCTCCGCTTTAAAGCAAGAGGTGTTAGCGGCAATCCCAAAAGCAATGAGAAGGCAAAAAGGTAAATTGGTTCAAAATGCTGACAATTGAGAAGTAATAAATAAATTTGAATTTGTGGGAACTTTATTAATATTACTACTAATCTTTTTTAATTTTATTACATTGTATTATTCTTACAAACTCTCTTCTAAATTCATTGCTGAATTTGATTAAGAAGAGGGCTTAAAAGTTAAAGTAATATATGCTTAATTCAATTTTGCTTTTTTAGGCTTGCATTAGCACTTTATAAGGCACTGTGAAAATATTCGTTTCGTATTTTAAAGATTGGCTGATATTTAATGAGCTGCGAATTGATGCAGAAATGATTTGTGATTGATAAACATTAGTGTCCCAAATATCGCCCACATCGGAAAGTAGGGTATAGATAACTACTTCTATCATAAAGAAAGTATTTCGTGTTCTAAATTTTAGTTTTGGGTTAATGTAAAATTCTGATTAAAAATATTTGCTTTTGTAATTATTAATACTTATTTTTGATATAAGTTTAGATTTTGTATTAAGTTTTGTGGCAAATGTCTCGCATTTCGGATAGCTGCAAAGATTGAATAGATATTTAAACATCATTTTAAAAACATAAAATAAGCGTTAAATATGAGCAAATTATATGATAGAACAAGTATTGAAGGTTCGGCAAGATATTTTCAAAACTGTGTTCGAAACGGAGACGTAGAAGGTGCGTTGGATTGTTTTGACGAAGAAGCAATTTATATTTCTGGAATAGGTACATTTGTAACAGGCAAAGAGAATATTCGCATAGCTTTAGAGCAAGTGTGTGCTCTTAAACCTGATTTGCAAGCACAGCGAAGCACGGGGTTTACTGTTGGCAACATAACCGCTTGGGTGGACGAATGGACGATGAAAGCCTTATTGCCTGACGGCACAAAATTAGATATGAAAGGTACGTCAAGTGATGTATTAAAAAAACTACCTAATGGTAATTGGGTATATTTGGTTGACAATCCTTATGGTGCCGAATATTTACATCTTTAAAGAATTGATAGTGTAAATTGGTGTTGAAGAAAAAAACCTTTTTTTAACAATTTCTACTTAATATCAAAAATTACCTTCCCAAATATATCAAAATAGCCACTCTATTTAATTTAGAGTAGCTATTTTATAATATACTATTGTAAAGATTACTTAATTTAATTTTGCTTTTTCGGCTTGCATTTTTGCATTATCTGCTAAAAAGATTTGTACTCCAGCGTCTGTTAGTGGGTGGCGTAGTGATTGCATTAGCACTTTATAAGGCACAGTGCAAATATCCGCACCGCATTTTGCAGATTGAGTGATATGCAATGGGCTGCGAATTGATGCAGAAATGATTTGCGATTGGTAGCCATTAGTGTCCCAAATATCGCCCACATCCGATAATACATCATAGCTATCAGCAGCTATATCGTCCAAACGTCCCATAAATACAGATACATAAGTTGCACCAGCATTTTCGGCAGCAATTGCTTGCGGTGGGCTGAAAATCAATGTAACGTTCGTATGAATTTCTCTTTTTGCCAATTGGCTAACGGCAGCTAAGCCAGTCGCAATCATTGGTATTTTAATAGTAGCTTCAGGGAACCAACTTAAAATATCTTCCGCTTCGGCTATCATACCAGCAGTTTCTGTTGAAATTACTTCCACAGAAAGATGCCCACCAACAGTAGAATATATTTCTTTAATAATTTCTTTTATGTTGCGTTTTGGGTCTTCTTTTGCCAAAAGCGAAGGATTGGTAGTAACGCCTGATATTATGCCAAGTTCAGCACAGTGGCGTATTTCAGTAATATTAGCAGAGTCTAAATAGAGTTGCATAGTTTTCCTTAATAGTTTAATTAGTTATTGTATTTTAATCTTCAAAAATTTTCGTTTGCCCACTTTAAATAATTTAAAGTCAGTCAAATCAATTTGAGCATTGGGGTCAGTTACTTTTTCGTTTTCTAAAAGTACTCCACCTTGCTCTATCAGTCTGCGTGCATCTTTATTCGATGGAGCTAAACCAGCTGCTACAAGTATTTTAACAACATTTGGATTATCTAAATCGTTTGCTGCAATTACTTTTTCTTCGATTTCGTCTGGAACTTCTTTATTTTTAAAGATACGTTCAAATTCATCGAATGCAGCTTCGCCACTTCCAGCTGGGTGGTACAGATTCACAATTCGCACTGCTACATCTACTTTCGCATTGCGTGGGTGCAAAGTGTTTGCTTTCAATCCTTCATCTACTTGCTTCACTTCTTCATCTTTAGCATACGCACCATATTTCAAATAGCGTGAAATTAGAGCGTCTGGTATAGACATCACTTTGCCGAATATATCTCGTGGCGAATCAGTCAATCCAATATAATTATCAAGCGATTTACTCATTTTTTCGACACCATCAGTGCCTTCGAGTATTGGCATAGTCAAGATACACTGGGCTTCTTTTCCATAAGCTCGCTGAATATCACGTCCAACAATTAGATTGAACTTTTGGTCTGTGCCGCCAAGTTCCACATCGGCCTCAATAGCAGCGGAGTCCATAGCTTGAGCAAGGGGATAGAGCAATTCGTGCAAGCTAATGGGAGTATTTTCTTTATAGCGATTGCTAAAATCTTCACGTTCCAATATTTGAGCTACAGTATATTTAGCAGTAAGAGTTATTACTTCGGCAAAGTTCATTTGGTTGAGCCATTCGGAATTGTATCGCACTTCCAATCTGTCATCTCGCAGAATCAAATTAGCTTGATCAATATAGCTTTTGCCATTCTCTCTAGTTTCTTCGAGTGTTAATTGTGGGCGAGTCTTACTTTTGCCAGTTGGGTCGCCAATCATGGCGGTAAAATCGCCAATTATTAGAATGGCTTTATGACCCAAATCTTGGAATTGACGCATTTTTTGTAATACTACAGCGTGACCAATATGCAAATCGGGGCGAGAAGGGTCTGCTCCCAGCTTAATTATCATTGGTTTTTGAGTTTTTATAGACTTCTCAATTTTCTTAATGAGTTCATCCATAGGGAGTAAATCAACTGCACCCTGCTTTATAACATCTAATTGCTCATTGAGCGAAGGGAAATTCATAGAAATTCAACTTTAATCAAAATTATTAGCTCAAAAATAAGAAAAATTGGCTTAAAGTAAGGCATTGGTTTTGAACCTTCGGTAAAATTGTTAAACTTTTCAAAAAACTATTTCTTTCTCTAACCGTATATAAAATGAATTTGCAAATTGCACAGAATGGTGTTATATTTACAATAATTCATAGTCACTTGAGCAAAAAAGAATGTACTATAACCCTGCTGGCATTACTGGAAACAATCTCTATCCTTGGCAATACACCTTGCTCGATGCTGGGAATAAGTAAACTCAAACAAATTTCGATGTTAAACCATTTGTTGGAGTAGAATGGACAAACTCTACAATCAACAATAAAACATACAACCGACTTGGCTTTTTGGGGCTGTAAAAAGACAAAGAATCGAACTTAGGCGACCACGGAGTACGAAAATACGACAGTGAGATTGGTAGATTCATTTCGATTGATCCTTTATGGGAAAAGTTCATTGATTGGTCTCCTTATCAATACGCATATAATAATGCAGTTGTTTATTTTGATGCGAATGGTAAGCAGGCTGATATTAAATACGACTATTCAGGTTCAATCCAATTTATCGGTGGAAAAGGGATGGATGCCGAGTCAAAAAAAATATATCAAGAACGAGTAAATTTTCTAGCGGCAGGACCAGCAATGGCATTTCTTCTTGGTGGAATTACAGATGGATTAATAGCTTGGGGATTAGGTACTAAAATTGTTACATGTTTTGCCGCTAGGGTATTTGCAAGTGCTGAAGTAGTTGCCACTAAGGGGGGAGGATTAACTAAACATGGAGCAGAAAGAATTGCAGGAGCAGCAGCAACAAGAGGGGGAGTACTTTCTATTGAAGAGGTAGGCGCTATTAGATCATTAGTTAAAAATCGATTATTCAAGGTGATGGTGCGAATGTTTTTATGCATGAAGTTTCACCTGGGAGATACAGTGGATTTATAGAAAATCAAAATACAGGGAATCTTATTACAACAATGAATAATTGGTCAAAAAAATCTATTAATAAAATGGGAAAAAATCATGGATGGTCAGTTGAATAATAATTCAGAAGTGATGTGTTGTTTTTGTGGAAATTATCTTCCATTAAAAGATGCGTTGGTGTTAAGTATATATCCTAATATTGAAAGTAAAGAAAGCCAACAACTTTTTTCGCATAAAAATCATTTTGTAGAAAGGGTGGTTAAATCTATTCCACTACACCCTGATTTTTTTGAAGATGAAGATGAAAGTGAATAGAAGTTGAATTGCCACTAAGGGGGGATTTGCTCCTAAAGGTTGGTTAACTCAAGCAAGTAAAAAAGGTGGTGGGACTGTTTTCAAAGACCCAAGTAATCCACACAATATAATTAGGCAAATGCCAGGAAATACCAATAGCCCAAATGTGTTACAACAAAGTCCTTATGTCAAATTCATGAAAGAAGGGAAGTTCTATGATTTAAATGGGAAAGTTCTTCCGAATGATAATGTTCCGGGAGCTCATATTCCATTAAACCAGTTTAACATTAACAATATGCCTAAATTCTAAAGAAATGGATAAGATAATTGAGAACATTTATAGAATGATAGTTGAATTGGCGAATTTAAGCTTACAACGGAAAATGTGGTTAAATGAAGACAATGACACAGGATTAATTTCATCTTATACCGAGTTAATGTGTTCGTTGTTTGATGAGTTTAGTTTTGATGACTTTATTGATAACAGAGTTTCTGAAATTAGCCTATCCAATTCAGCCATTTTTGAGTTGAATAAATTAAGAAATTTGTTAAATAATTATAAAGATAAAGAAACGGATGAAGAAATATTAAGTGACCCTGAATGGAAAAAAATTGTTGAACAAGCTAAAATAGTTATTAAAGAATGGGATAAGATGTAGTTGCCACTAAGGGGGGAAGTAACCTTGCATTACGTTCAGATATTGTTATAGGTGGAGGAAGAGGAGGTGGATTAGTGAAGAATCTTACTGGTCCTGCAAATAGTGTTTTGAAAGGTTCAGAAGGTAGAATCTTCATTACAAATGATGCAGGTAAAGTTGTTTGGGATATAACTGCTGCTAGAGCAAAACCTGTAATTCCAGGAAAAGGTTTTGGTTCATTTGATTATGGAGAGGTATCACAGCAATATCTTGATTTGATTAATAAAATATGGGGTAAATAAATATGGAATCTATGTGGAGTACATCAATTAATTATTTATTAGACATCTTTAAAGGGGCTGTATTATCAATTATACCATGGTTAGATAAAGCAAAAATAAATTGGAAAGATGAAGATGCGTATGACGATTGGGATAATATTGTAAATGCTCTTTTTGAAAATATCGTTTGCTCTTCTATTGTGGGCGAAGTTTCGAAGAATTACCCAATCGCCAAATATAATTATCATTATGATGATTACTCTAATGTTGATTTTATCATAATTAGAAGCGGTGAATACGCAAATGAAAATTTAGCCTTCATTTCATTTCAAAGTATTTCAGATCCATTTGATAATATCAAGGTTGCAATACTGAATATTTCCTTCAAGGTTGTTAAAAGGGTATCAATAAAAAATGAAAATATTGACTTTAAGTTTTGTAGAAATAAAAATGGAAAAAAAGAATTGATCGATAATTTTGATGTGCTGATATAGTTGCCACTAAGGTGGTAATGAGCCTTTGGACATCAACAAGCAAGTTAAGTTCTGTAAAGAATGCCTTTGCACATTAGAAGAAACACGGAGCGGAATTCCCAGAGTTTTTAAATGCCAAACAGTATGTAGAAGGTGCTAAGAACTTTATGAATAATTCACCCGCAGGAACTTTAATGAAAACAAGAGCCAATGGCGATATTTTAAAATACCATTCAGGAACAAATACATTTGGTGTTATGGACGCATCAGGAGTTCCAAGAACTATGTTTAGACCTACGGACGGCATGAAATATTGGTTAAGGCAATAAAAGGATATAGAAATGAATGATCATAATTGCAGAGTTTGCGGACTATACATTGACGATTTGCCTTGGGGTGAAGACGGCAATTGTCCTAAATATGAAATTTGTTCTTGTTGTGGGGTAGAATTTGGTAATGAAGATTACACAATAGAAGCCGCAAAACAGTATAGAGAAAAATGGATAAATGAAGGTATGAATTGGTTTGAACCAACTGAGAAACAAGAGAATTGGGATAAAGAAGAACAGTTTAAAAACATACCACAAGAATTTGTGTAAAAGTAAAAGCACGATTTAGGCGGGCTTTTTAAAAATGAAAATGAAAACAATTTTCAAAATATTATTTTTTTTACTTGCTATATTTCAAACAAATATTGGCAATGCGAAAGTTGCTGTTATTGATTATGTAGTTTCAGAAATATCACTTTCGAATATTTTTAATTCAGAAAAAAAATGTTAGAGCTTTTGCCGCTAGGGTATTTGCAAGTGCTGAAGTAGTTGCCACTAAGGGGGGAGGATTGCTAGATGATGCAGCAAACCTTGTAAAAATGAATGGTGGTAAGAATTCGGTAACTATCGAAACCGCAACACAAAAAATAAGGTACGATTTATTGGGTAAATCTCACGGGGGAGTGGCTACTCCGCATATGCAAGTTTACAATAAGAACTTTGTAGATGGTGTTCAAAAAAATGTTTCAAGGGCAAGTAAAGAAGCAATACCAATGACACAAGAAGACTTAAATTTAGTAAGAAAATTTTTAACAGGACAATAGATGAAAATAAATTCAGATAAAATAGAACTATTTCAAAACATATCTCAATTTGATTTTGATAAAGTTAGCTATGATTTTCATAATGACTTTGAGTGTGCAAAAGTTAAATTCCAAAACAATATTTTGATTTTGGAATTTAGAAATATTGTAAGCAAGTTTATTGTTTCCCTTTGTTTTCAAAAAACCACTTTAACTTATTATGAATTTAATTTTACAGAGGCAATAGAAACTTTAACAATTGATAATTTGTACAGAGGAAAATTTGAAATTGATGGAACGCTAATGGAGTTTGAAAACGATAGAGGTTATTTTTATTTAGATTTTTATGAAGGGCAAAAAATTGAATTTTGGAGTGAAAGTTTAAGTGTAGAAAAGGAATAAGATAGAGAGCCGCTAAGGGGGTAGGTAGAATTCAGGCAGGATCATTAAAAGAGTTTAAATCACTTGTCCAGCAGCTATCTAAGCCCGGTTCACAATTGACAAAAACAGAGTTGCAACAATTTGAAAAATTATCTGAGCAGTTTGGAGGAAAATTAAGGTATGACTTGAATCCAGTTAAAGGGAAAATTTTACAGCCTCACGTTCAGGTTAAAGGTTTAGGAACAAGTGTTGAACATAGGCATATTTGGTTAGGTCAATAAATTAACAAGGAAATGGAACAAACATTATTAATCGAATTTTTGAAATCTTTTTTTATTCTATTCAACGCAAAAATTGAAGAGCATACAATTTTGGATAGGAATATATTTGGAGTTATAAGTTGGGACAATGAAGACGATAAGCAAAAATTTGTTTTCAAAAATGTGTTCGATTTTTTATTGCTTTCTAAAACAAAAAGTTTATGCGACTATTTGAGTGAACAAAATCTTATTAATGGAGACCAAATAATTATTTCAGAAAGTGAATTGATACAAAAATTAAATAAAAGTGGATGGAATGAAACGGACGCAAAAGAAGCAATAAATTGTTTATGCGATTTGGATGTAAAAATGATAGATGATGGCGAAGAAACAGATTCATTCTTCGTTCATTTTTAAAGAACTGTTAGACTTGCCGCTAAGGAGGGAATGACTGCTTACGAAACCGCATTAGCAGGTGGAAAACATTCAGGATTCTTGAAAAACTACCTTGGAAGAAATGCAGATGAAATAAATAAGGCTATAAGAAGTATGCAAACAGGTAATCAAGGAATCAGTGTACATCTTGACAAAATAGCAAACCCTACTAAGTATGTTCCTAATTGGAGTACTCTACGACAAGGGCATCAACAAAGCCTAATTAACGGTTGGCAAAATACAGTTACAAAGCACACAGAACAAATTTAAATTCTTAAAACACTTTTAGGCAATTAAATTATATGGAAAATTTTATAGAAGATACTTTAAATCAATTAATAGAAGAAGCAAAAAAAATTAAACCTATTGATGACTTTGAAAAAGGTAAACTCTTTGGTTATTATTTTTCAATTTCATATATTAAGTCAAGCAGTAAGTTTTGGAGTTATTGACAAGTTGTCTGAGAATTTAAGAGAATTTAATTCTGAATCTTTATTAAATGAAACTACTGATTAAAATATTATTTTTCATACTTGCAATATTTCAAACAAATATTGGCAATGCGAAAGTTGCTGTTATTGATTATGTAGTTTCAGAAATATCACTTTCGAATATTTTTAATTCAGAAAAAAATTGTTACAGCTTTTGCCGCTAAGGTATTTGCAAGTGCTGAAGTAGTTGCCACTAAGGGGGGAAGTAATGTAAAATACATAGGTAGATTGGATGATTTGAAAGGTATTCCACGAAGTCAAACACTACTTGATCAATTGCCAAATCTTGGTAGTCCAAAGGCAAATTATTATCAAAACATGTCAGTACTAAGGGGGGCTTTAAGAGATGGATATACAATTAAGGATGTTTCATTATTTAGACTAAACTCAGAGTTAGCATCGACGCTACTAAATCCAAATAGAACAGTTGGACAGACATTTCTTGGTGCTGAAAGACTTTTACTTCAAAATAGAGGACTATGGCCATAAAAGATAAATTAACCGAAGAGTTTCTACAGGCACAGAAAGAAATTGAAGGCATTCTTTTGGCGATGTTATTTAAACAACATTACTTTCTTAAAAAGGGCTTAGCATATTTTATAGAGTATAAAAAAGGAAGTACTGTTGTTGAATTTATTTTTGGACCATCAGATTGGGATGTAGAAATGATAATCTACATCCGAAACCAGAAATATGCTTTTAAAGATTTGTTAGAAATTCCAGCTATCAAAACATGGGTAAATGATAATCGGTATAAACAAGAAAATGGAAGAAATGTAAATAATGAATTGCTATGGTTTGTAGAATTATTGAAAGTTTCCTTACCGATAATTGAGTGATTGAAAAGCAAATGTTGCAGAAGCCGCTAAGGGGGGAAGTAATATTGCTATTCAATTTGGAAAGACTGAAAATCAGATATATCACGCATTCCGCCATACGGATGCTTTAGGCTTAGATAGATCACTGGTACAATCTACTGTACAAAATCATTTTAAAACAGTGTCATCTCAAGTAGTATCAGGCAAATCGTTTAATCAGATAATTGAGATTGGAGGACAAAAGATACAGTACTCAGCTTTTAAGCTTTCTGACGGAACATTTAATATAGGAAGGATACATGGAATCAAATAGGAAACCTACGATACAAGAAGAGAAACTTCTTGAGCTTCTGGTAAAGAAGTCATCACTAATATTGCCCGATAATTGGAAAGACAATTTATTAGTCCGTTCGATGGATGATGGGGAAATGGGAAGTCTGTATTTATTTCCAAAAGGAATAATGATAGAGGATAGAGTAATGGGAGAACAAGTGAGTGATTTTCAATTTACCGATTCTGATGGAATTGAAGTTATTGCTTCTTTAAACTTAGATGAGAATGGTGACTTGTTCGAACTTGATTTATGGAAGACTGATTTTAGTAAGCTAATTAAACTTCCAGACGTTTAAGTAAAATGAAACTAATTCTAAAAATATTATTTTTCGTACTTGCTATATTCCAAACAAATATTGGCAATGCGAAAGTTGCTGTTATTGATTATGTAGTTTCAGAAATATCACTTTCGAATATTTTTAATTCAGAAAAAAATTGTTAGAGCTATTGCCGCTAAGGTATTTGCAAGTGCTGAAGTAGTTGCCACTAAGGGGGGAGGTAAACCTTTAGGCTTAGGTTCTACAGCTAAAGTTGGGGTTAGTAGAGTTAATCCTGTAAACATTACAGAAGAGCTAGCACTAAAGGAAATCATGGGTAATCCATCAATGGGTAATATTGCAAAACTCAAAAAAGGAATGACAGTTTCTAGGTGGCACCAAAACGATGGTTGGCAAAAAATGACTTGGAATAATGGTGGTGTTGAAATTCATTATGTAGGTCAATGGCAAAATGGAGCA
>Ga0163149_10003697_pt1 | contig 17252 bp, 17 predicted proteins | sample OliLakLV19MP5G1_FD_148604 | JGI IMG/M metagenome (GOLD analysis project Ga0163149, IMG submission 148604) | Freshwater microbial mat bacterial communities from Lake Vanda, McMurdo Dry Valleys, Antarctica - Oligotrophic Lake LV.19.MP5.G1 | ecosystem: Environmental > Aquatic > Freshwater > Lake >...
GGGCGACGCCATTGCCGTTGTATTCCTGGCGCTTTGCACCAGTGCGGCTCATGCCGTAGCCGGGCGTTTCGCCGTCAATCAGGGTGACCGAAGTGACCTTTGCCATGCCAGCGCTGATCTTTTCGGCCAAGGCGGTGATCGTCACGTTGCGCCAACCGGCCGCTGTGTGGACCGAAGCGCTGTACTGAATGCTGATGGGTGCAGTGGTCATGTCGTTGCTCCTGGGGTAGAGGGCTGTGCGACTTGCTCAACCCATGAACGTAGTATCGGACATCATGGCGCATTAGGCAACAGGTATTTCATAAGGACAAACCCTAAGGCGGCAGCATGAAGCGCACCGCACTCACGCGCACCACCACCGCACGCCTGACGGTCAAGCCCAAGAAGTGCCACTCCTGCCGCGGCGATTTCTACCCGCGCAGTGCCTGGCAGGCGTATTGCCGCATCGACGAGCGGTGTCTGATGGCTGCATACGAGGCCATCAAAGCCAAGCGCGAGGCCAAAGAGGCGAGGGAGCACCGCGAGAAGCTGGCCGCCAGCAAGCCCCTGGCGCACTGGCACGCACTGACACAGCGAGCCGTCAACGCGCTGGTGCAGGCAAGGGACAAGGGCAAGCCGTGCATTTCCTGCGGCACTTACAAGACGGTGCAGTGGGAAGCCGGCCATTGGCTGAGTCGCGGCGCGCACAAGGAACTGGCCTACGACCTGGCGAACATCCACCTTCAATGCCACAACTGCAACGTGTGGCAGAGCGGCAAGCAGGCGGCCTACAGGATCGGCCTGCTGGCTCGCATCGGGGTCGAGGAAGTGGAACGGCTCGAAGGCCCGCAACCGCTGGCAAAGCACACGCGCGAGAGCCTGGCCGGCATCAGGAAATGGGCGCTGGCAGAGAAGCGGCGGATCAAGAGCGAAGCAGTACCAAAAGGAGCCCTATGACCCGCGATGACACTACGCTGGCAGACCCCGAGCCCGTGACAGTGCCGGCGCTGGTGACGCGACACCGCGTGCAGTGCGGCAGACCCCACGGCGTGACGCAGGAAATCGAGGCGCTGCTGCGCTACAACCCGACGCGCTGGTTCTTCCTGGCCGAGATCATGGATTGCATGCCGGTGCATAGACAGAGGTGCGCCGTGAACTCCGCCTTGTGCAAAATGTCGCGCGGCAAGGGGCTGATCGAGGCGGGGCGGGTACTGACACGCAACCGGCGCGGCGAAACGCGGCTGATGGCCAGATACAAGTGGAGGGTGTGATGCCAAAGACGGCCAAGATGACCGGCAAGCAGGCGGCATTCGTGCGCGAGTACCTTGTGGACCACAACGCCACCCGCGCCTACCTGCGAGCCGGATACCGATGCACCGAGGGGGCAGCCAAGAGCAATTCGTCGCGGATGATGACGAATGATGACATCGCATCCGCTATCGCCGCCGCCGCGAAATTGGCAACCGATGTGGCCAACCTGACGGTGCAGGACACGCTCACGACGCTGCGGCAGTTGGTGAGCTACGACGTGCGCAAGATGTTCGACGCCGAGGGGTTGCCGGTGCCGATTCAGCAGATCGATGACGACACGGCAGCCGCGATTGTCGGCGTGGAAATCACGAAGGACGGCATGAAATTCAAGATGGCCGACAAGGTGGCGACGCTTGAGAAGGCGATGAAGTACCACGCGCTGTTCAAGGAAGACCACAAGGCTCAGGCCGACGCACTCGGCGAGATTGTTCTGAAATTCGTCAATGCCAACAAGCGTTGAAGTTAAGCTGCCCGAGAAGCTGCAGTTCCTTTTCTCGCCGCACCGCTACAAGGTGCCGTGGGGCGGTCGAGGTTCGGCCAAGTCTTGGAGCGTGGCCAGAGCGCTGCTGGTGCTCGGCACCGTGCGCCCGCTGCGCATTCTCTGTGCGCGTGAGATACAGCGCAGCCTGAGAGAGTCCGTTCACCAACTGCTGAAGGATCAAATCAGCGAGCTGGGCCTGGATGGGCACTACCGATGCCTGGACACCGAAATCAGGGGCACGAAGCACAGCACGCTTTTCATGTACGCCGGCCTGCAGGCGCACACGGCGCAGTCGATCAAGAGCTACGAGGGGGTGGATATTGTGTGGGTCGAGGAAGGCCAGACGGTGCCAAAGCGGTCGTGGGACATTCTGGTGCCGACGATACGCAAGCCGGGCAGCGAAATCTGGATCACGATGAACCCAGAATTGCGCACGGACTACAGCTACGAGCATTTCGTGGCCAAGCCGCCGCCAGGTGCAATGGTGGTGCAGGTCAACCACAACGACAACCCATGGTTCAGCCCCGAACTGGAGGCAGAGCGGGCGCACGCGCAAGCCACGATGGACGCGGAGGACTACGCGAACATCTGGGAGGGTGCGCCGCGTGGCAGCGTTCAGGGGACGATCTTTGGCCGGCAGATGAAGATGCTGCGCGCACTGGACCGCATCGGCCGCGTGCCGCCGCGTCAGGCGCTGGCGCTGAATGCGTTTCTTGACCTGGGTTCATCGACCGGCAATGCAACGGCGGTGTGGCTGCACCAGCAGTACGGGTCAGCGCATCACTTCGTCAAGTACCTGAGTGCCGAGGGCCAGGGCCTGCGGTATTTCTGGGACGAAATGGAAGCCTATCGCTTGATGCACAAGTTGAAGTGGGGCACGATCTACCTGCCGCACGATGGTCGGGCCAACCTGCAGGCAGCCGAGTTGGTCAACCGGGTGGAAATCATGGAAGCGCTGGCCAAGGAGGCGAACGTCGCTGTAACCGTGGAGTCGGTGCCGCGCGTCAGCGACCTGGGCGCCGCCATCGACGTGACGCGCGAGAGGATGATCGACTCGTACATTGACGAGACGGAATGCGCTGACGGTGTGCGATCGCTGGACCACTACCGCTACAAGTGGATGGAAGAAAGCCAGACGTACAGCCGGCAGCCCGAGCACACGGCGGCCAGCAACGGGGCCGACGCATACAGGCAGTGGGCTACGGGGTACGCGCAACCGATGGCGCCAAGCGGTGCAGCAGGCGGTGGCCACCAGACGCGCGGCGGTGGGTATGTCAAGGGTGGGTATTGAACACTTACTTTTGCTGCCAAGGCTGCGGCGCTGGCATATTCAAGCGCAGCAAGGGGCCGATGAAGCGCGGGGAGTTGCTCCGTTCGAGCGACTTCGAGCGTGAAGACGGCTCAACGCCAACGTTTGGCGCACCCACAGCGGAGGAGTGCCCTGAGTGCGGGTTAAAGCACGAAGGCCCGGAGAAGATGTATGCGGCAGAGCACGACGCGTGGCCGAGGCATTTCTAGGTCAAAGGAGACGACGATGGGCAACACAAGACATGCGACAAGCGAAGAAACCGAGGCGTTCTGGGCGCGACACGCCGCACATCTCGCCGCGATGACTTACGAGACGAGGCTGCACAAGCCGCGCTACAAGCTGGTCGCCAAAGTCAGCACCGAGCAGTTCAGAGTGATGGTGGCCAATGGCGAGTTGAAGGCCGCCGGGTGGACCGCCAGCTACCGCCGCCAAGGCAACACGGTCCCCATAGCGCACCGCACGGCTTGCCTTGCGGTGTTTGGTCGCGGGGACAACATTTTTCTTTGTAATCTTCCAAACCAAAGGAAATGACGATGAACAACGATTCCATCCCGGCGTTGGTTGCAATGCTGGGAAGCGCAGTGCGCAGTGAGCCGTTCGTGCCGATGAGCCGGGATCAAGTGCTTGCGCTGAGGCCGCAAGAATTGATGGGCAAGACGGCCCGCGCATTTCTTGCGTTGGGCTTGCCCAGGCCGGCGAGTGCGCCATCGGCTCAAGAGTGCTGGCTGCTTCTCATGACTGGCAAGTACGACCCGAAGACGCCAACCGTGACCACTGCACCCAAATGAACATCACCCGCAGATCGCTCATCGCCGGGATATTCGGCGCCGCCGCTGCGCCAGCCATCGTGCGCGCTGAGTCGCTGATGAAGATTTGGGTGCCGACGCAGGGTGTGGTGCAGCATGGAACGTGGGGCGTTGGCATGGCGGAAATACACCGGCAGGCGAATATAGAGAGAAACGCCAGATTGCGAGAGTACACGGTCAGGCACTGGACCGAAGACAAGTACGGCCGCCTTTTGTACGCAGATGAGATAGCAACCGTGCCGTGGAAATTGTGGCGGGCCGACAACTGATTACGTTGGCCGCCCTGCGCGCCGCTGTGAGGGCCTTGAAAGCGCCGCGCCCACCCGTGACGGCCGAAGGGTGGTTGGTGATGGCGCACCTCAGCGTATCTACATCGGTGACGCGCTTGGTGCTCGGCGGTGTTGCGAGATTGGCCCGGCGGCGCGGAGCACGCGGGCGGAAGCGATCCTTGGCGGTCCTTCGCAAGATACGGCCGGGTATGCCAACCGTGACAGCCGCACCGCACCTGTAGAGACTCCCCGGCAAGCGCCGCACCACGCCGCGCAGCCCGAGTCTCCTGCCGCGCGCCAAACGCGGCTTTGCCCCGGCCTAACCCGCCGGGGCCTTTTCCGATGATCGACAGCGCTCCCCAGACAGACGTGCAGGCGCTTCTCGGCATGTCCGAAGACGACTTGGCGCAGCTACCCCCCGAGGCGTACAGCCAAGTGCAGGAGATGCTGCAGCAGGCGCAAGAGGCCGCCAAGGCCGCAGAACAGCAACGCCAGCAACTGGTGCAGGGCCTGGGCCAGCGAGTCATTGGTGTGTACCAGCAACGCGTGGCGCAGCGCCAGCATCTTGAGCAGCGATGGCTCAAAGACATCCGCCGCTACAACGGGGAGTACGACCCCGAGATTCTCAAGGCGCTGCAGAACCGCAAGTACGGCAGCCAGCAGTACGTGCCCCTCGTGCGGCGTATCGTCAACATCGTCGAGGCGCGGCTGACCGACCTTCTGTTCCCGACCGAAGAGCGAAACTTCGCCATCGACCCGAGCCCGGTGCCGATGCTGATTCAGGCCGAGGCGCTGGCCAGCCAACTACCGCCCGACGCGATGATCCCGACGGGACCGAACGGGCAACCGACGCCAGCAGGCGCGGTGATGTCTGGCATTCGGGAGCTACGCGAAGAGGCCAGGACCAAGGCCGACCACATGCAGCGCGAGGTCGATGACCAGCTTCGCCAGGCCAACTACGGCGCAGCGTCGCGGCGGGTCATCCACGAGGCGATGGTGATTGGCACGGGCGTGCTCAAGGGGCCGATGGTGCTGAATCGCACGAAGAAGGTCTGGAAGACCGACGGCGGCCAGGCCCGGCTGGAGCGCATCGAGGACTTGAGCCCGACGGCGGTGGACGTGTCGGCGTGGGACTTCTTCCCGGACCTGAGCGCGAAGACCATGCGCGAGTCAGAGTCAGAGATCGAGCGCCACTACTTCACCAAGGCGCAACTGGCCGGGCTTGCCAAGCAGCCGGGTTTCAGCGACTTTGCCGACACCATCCGCGAGGTGCTGCGCACTCCAGCCGCTGCACAGCGCGACGCCATGCGCGACAGCCTGCGCGAAGCCAGCGGCACCGAAGGCGTGACCGACCCGCGGTACATGGTCATCGAATTCCACGGTCCCATCGACTACGACGAACTCGACGCGATGGGTCTTGGCACCGAGGACGACCCTCTTGAGTGCTACGAGGGCATCGTCTGGGTCACGGAGAACGGCCAGGTCATCAACGCCACCATCAACCCGATGGACACGGCAGAGCGGCCGTACAGCGTCTATTGCTGGGAGAAAGACCCCGGCTCGATCTTCGGTTTCGGTCTGAGCTACGAGCTGGCCGACATGAGCGAGTCAGCGAACAGCAGCTTCCGCGCCGCGCTGGACAACCTGGGCTTGTCAGTCGGCCCGCAGATCGTCGTGAACAGCAAGGTCATGCGCCCGCACAACGGCGAGTGGACCATCGAGCCAAACAAGATTTGGGAGCTTGTGAAGGCCGACGCTGACGCCAGGGCAGCGTTTGCGTTCTTCCAAGTTGACGGCCGCATCTCGGAGCTGATGGGCGTCTTCGACCGCTGCAAGCAACTCATGGACGACGTGGGCGGCCCGAGCATGGCCATGCAGGGCAGCGAGGCGCCGAGCTATCTGGACACCGCCCGAGGGGTCAGCATCGCTCACAACGCGGCCAACATCTGGATGCGGCGAGCGGTGCGCAACTGGGACGATGACATGACTTCGCCGTTGATCGGCAGGTTCGTGGACTGGAACATGCAGTACTCGCCCAAAGCCGAAATCAAGGGCGACATGCTGGTTCAGAGCCGCGGCACGAGCGCGCTGCTGGAAGCTGAGTCGAGCACCAGCAAGATGGCGATGTTCATGCAGGCCGCACAGGGTATCCCGATGCCGTTCGCGCGCAAGGTCAAGCAGCTACGTGCGCTGGCCCGGTCGCTTCGCCTGGACGCCGACGACATCCTGCCCGACGAAGCAGAGACCAAGAAGATGGGCGAACAGATGGACAACCAAGGCCCGCCGCCGAATCCAGAAATGGAGCGCATCAAGTTGCGCCAGGCCGAGATTGCCGACAAGGCCGCCGAGAGAGAACACGCGCTGCTGATCGAGAACGAGCGCAACAAGCTGCGCTTGGCAGAGATCGCCAGCCGCGAGGGTTTGACCATGCAAGCGGCGCGCACGAAGTACGGCATCGAGGCGCTGAAGGCCGAAGGCTCGCTGCAAGACCGACGTGAGCAGCGCCAGCACGACGCGCAAGCCCTGAACGCCGAACTGGCCACCAAACTCGAAATGGGGAGTGGAATCTGATGATCACGCTGGCCGTGGACCGCAACGATTCTGTCTGGAGCGCCGTCGCGGCGGCCATCGACCGCCGACGCACCGATCTGCTGGCTGAGATCCTGGCGCCGTCTGCCACGGACGAAGCCAGGCGCAGCGCGGTGGCCCGCCACGATGAACTCGGCTTGCTGCTGGAGGCGCCCGGCGACACGCTGCGTGCCACGCAGGCTAAACATGACGCGGCTGATGCCCGCGTTCGGGTGTACTGATGGGCTGGCTTGGAACTGAACCGGCGTTCCAGACGTCTGGCGGCCCGGCACCGTATCCGCTGACGCCTTCGCAGGGCCCGGCTATCGCAGCGCCGGCCCCTATGCAGATACCCAAGACGATGGGGATGCAAGACCCAGTGCGGCCACCAGCCCAGCCGCCCATGTCAATGCCAGCGCCCGCGCCGATACCCAAGTCCGTGCCGGCATTCACGGGCTCGCTGCCCGCATCGGCTGCCGACATGAGCGTCATGGCCGGCTCAATGCAGGGCCCGACGGCCTACAAGCCCGATGACAACGCGCTGGTCAGAAAGCAACTCACCAGCCTGTTGGCGGAGGACAACCCCTACATGCAGCGCGCAGCCACCAGCGCAATGCAGTACGCCGCCGGTCGGGGCCTGCAGAACAGCAGCATGGCAGCCACGGCGGGCCACGCGGCAGCCATCGACGCAGCGATGCCGATTGCGCAGGCAGACGCGGCCAGCAACTTCACATCGCAGCGCGACAACGCCGGAGCGGCGAACACCTTCGCGCGTGACGGCAACGCCTTCGGGCGAGACAGCGCGCTGACCATCGCGCGGGCTGGATTCCAGTCGGCCGAAAACGCTGCTGACCGAGACTGGCGCACGCAAGACAGAGCAGCGACGCAGAACTTTACCGTGGCCCGCGATGCGGCGCAGTTCACGAACCGGCTGACCGAGATCGGCGCGCAGACCGAAGCGCAACTGAAGGTCATGGACAAGACCAACAGCACCAACCTGTACAACGGCTACCGCAATTCCAGCACGCGCATTTATGACGACTACGCCGCGGAGGTGTCGCGGATTCAAGGCAGCGACATGGACCCGGCCGTGAAGAGCGCGCAGATCGCCAACTTCCAGCGCCTGACCAGCGAACGGCAGAGTTTTCTGAGCACGATGTACGCCGAAGGCCCGGGGTGGACCAAGGAGTGGGCGCAGTTTGTACTTGATTTCCCGAGTCCGTAGATCATGGCGACCAAGGCGCCAGTGGACCCCTACGCGGAGAAGGACAAGGACCGCGCCTACACAGACCGCAAGGAAACAGAGAAGCGTGCGCGCCAGGCCCCGGTGAACGTCGGTCGAGGCTCGTTGAGCGTTTTCAGAAAGGGTTGATCATGGAACAGCAACAGCCTGACCCGCGCGTCGCGGCGATGATGGACGATCGCTGGGCGCCCATCCGTCGCGTCAAGCTCGCCGACCGCTTGACCGGGTACGACGAGAACGGCGGCGACATCATGGGCAAGGACTTCGCCAACCGCGACCAGCTCGGCGACTTCTTCGGCAAGTACACCGGCGGAATCAAGTGGGAGAACGACGAGAAGACGCTCTTCTCTCGCCAGGGCCTCAACCAGCCGGGCCAGCACAAGTACAACACCAGCAGCGCGACCTGGGGGCTCGACCCGGCCACCGGCGAATACGTCATGCGCGGCGACCCCACGGACGGCCGCGCGGGCTCGACGGTCAACTTTGTGCGCCAGGGCATCGCTCAAGGGGCGCTCGCAGCGGGCGCGCTCTACGGCGCCGGCGTGGCTGGCGCGGGCAGCGGGGCTGGCGGTGCAACAACCGCGGGCCTGAGCAGCGCAGACAAGTTGGCCCTGTTCGGCGCCAACGGCTACGGCAGCACAGGCTTCACGGCGGCAGAAGCCATCGCCGCGGGCGGTGCGGGCGGTGCGGGCGCCGCTGCCTCTGGCGCTACCGACCTCGGCCAAATCGTCATCACGGGTGCCAAGCCGGCGGCCGGCGGGCTCGGCCAGTTGCAGGGCGCACTTGCCTCGAGCGCAGTTGGCGCCGCGGGCAACTCCGCGAGCTACTCCAACGAGGGCGACAACTACAAGAACCCTGGCAGCACGCAGGGCCGCGGCGGCAGCCCAGCTAACGCTGGAGATAGTCGGAGTTGGTTCGGGGTGGCGAGCGACTGGCTTCAGTCCCGCCTGACCGCGCCAAGCGGCGGAACCGGCGGAGGCATGGGAAACAACTGGCTGCGCGATGCGCTGGGGTTGGTTGGTGCTGGTGTGAATCAGTGGAACATCGAGCGCGTAGCCAAGGATGATCGTGACTGGAGAAGCGCGGAGAAGGACAAGGACCGCGCCTACACAGACCGCAAGGAAACAGAGAAGCGTGCGCGCCAAGCCCCGGTGAACGTCGGTCGAGGCTCGTTGAGCGTTTTCAGAAAGGGTTGATCATGGAACAGCAACAGCCTGACCCGCGCGTCGCGGCGATGATGGACAAGGCGGCACGCCAAGCTGTGAAGACGCTCACAAGCGAGACGGCGGCTATTGCTGTGGCGCGTGACGCCAAGACGCGAGGCCCGGCCGCCGCCATTGCCAGCGCACTGACGCAAGTGGTCGATGGGATCAACGAGGCCGCCGAGGGGTCTGGCTTGATGCTGCCGCTCGAAGTGGTGAATGGCGTCAAGGAGGCGATGGCGCAACTGCTGGTCTCAATGATGGTGGGCAGTGGCCTGGCGCCAGACCCCGAGGCGCTGATGCAGGAGCTGCAGCCGCTGCTGGCCGGCGAGCCTGAACCCACCGACGGTGCGCCACCAATGCAGGAACCGATGCAGGAACCGCCCAGCGGATCGCTGGCGATGGCAAGAGGGGGCATGTAATGGGCGCACTGGCTGCATTTTTGGGCGGGGCTGGCGGTGCCGGCTTGACTGACATGACCCGGCGATGGGACCGCAACGACGAAATCTCGCAACAGCAGGCGCAGCGTCAGAAGGAAATGGACGATCAGCGCGAGGCCCGGCAGAACGAATTACAAGAGCAGCGCAAATTCCAGTCGGAGCAGGCGCAACTGGAGCGTGATGCGCGCGGTAGTGGTGGTGGGTCGCGGTCGCGCAGGGGTGGCGGGGAGAGCGACGACCCAGCCGAAATGGACGCCCTTGAGAAAAGGGCCGCGGTGAACGCCCTGTTCAGGGAAGGCGTGCCACATAACGTAGCGCAGCGGCTAGTCGATGGCGCGATGACAAATCAAAACCCGTTCACGCGCACCGTGCAACGCAGTGAAAGCTACGACGACGGCGACCGCCAGAAAAACGTCACGACAACGCAGGAAGAGCCTGATGTTGAGAGATACGTGGCTATGGTCAAAAAGACTGGCGAGGCTTTCGCAAACGCAGCCAGCAACGCCAAGAGCAACGCATCGCAGATGGCGGAGGCTGAACAGAAGCGGTTCGAGACCGGCAGCGGACGCGAGGCGCAGACATCAACGGCACAGCGCGCGGGCGAACTTGGGCGCGGCGTGGGGGTGTCGAAGGGCGTTCAGCAGTACGACAGCGGCGACGACCGCTTCAGCCCGGCGACTGGCGCACTGACAGCGGCCAAGATTGGCGCCGAGAAGGCGCTTGCGGCTGATCGAAGCCAGAAGGCCATCAGCGAGAAGGACAAGCGCGAGGGATCAGGATCTATCAAGGAAGAGATGGCGGTGCTGAAGACTCAAGCCGCTGCCATCGACAAAGAACTGGCCGACGTTCGCAGTCAAGAAAATTCCACGTCGTTTTTCAGCCTGTCTGACCAAGAGAAAAAGCGCATCAACGGGCGACGGATCAAGCTGGAGGAGCGCTACGACGCCCTTAACAACGACATCGCTGAGTTGCGGCAGCAACTCAAGGGTGGCGGCACCACGCCACCGGCAGCAAGGCCCACAGCCGACGCGCCAACCCCTGCAGCACGGGCCGCCATCAAGGCATTGCCGCCCGGCAGCAAGCAGATCGGCACCAGCAACGGCAAGCCGGTGTACCAGACCCCGGACGGCAAGAAGTTCATCGGGAACTGAGCAATGGCATTCACTGAGTTCGACGGCGAGCTGGACGAAGCGCCGGCCGCGGGGTTCCGCGAGTTCACCGGGCAGATGGACGCCGCACCAATTCAAGCGCGACGTGGCGGGACGCGCCGAGAGGCTGCGCCCTACGTGGCCGGAGGCACAACCGAGGCGGGCGACCCCAGGCAGTACGGCGTAGAGCCATCCAACGTGATGGGCGGGCGCGGAGTGGTGGTCGAGAAGGGCGACGAACGGGCCGTCTTTGCCAGGGGTCAGCAACCGCTGCAAGACAAGCGGGCGGCGATCGATGAGGCGGTCGATCTGGTGGAAATGGGCGCCCCGCCCGCGCAGGTGTTCGAGCGCTTCGCCAAGATGGGCGTCAGCCAACAGGAAATCATCGCCCGCGGCCAGTCGCTGGGCGGCAAAGCATTCACGCCGGACACAAGGCCGGTGACGGTGCGGACTGGCGCGCTGACCGGCACCATGCAGCCGAACGAGCCGACGACCGCGCAGGGCGTGGCCAACTTCGGCAGGCGCGTTGCGGAGCGTGGCGGGCAGATGGCTACGGGCGCGCTCGCTGCAGCCGGCGCTATCCCGGTGGACTCTGCAGCAGCTTCACTTGCGGCCAGCGTCAAGCGCGAGCAGGCAGCGATGCCGGGCGCCGACATGCAGGCCGGGCTCGCAGACCTCACCAGCGCCAAGACGTTCGGCGAAGTGTTCTCAGCCATCGGACGCAACCCTGCGGCAGCCAGCATGTTGTTCGCCGAGAGTGCGACCATGTTCCTGCCGGTGCTAGCGCTGGCCACTGTCATGGCGCCGGGCACGGCCGGCACGGCCGCCATGTTCTTCAGCTACTCGGCAGCTATGGAGTTCGGCGGCGCGTTGACCGATGCGCTGGGCGAAAAGGGCATTGACGCGCGAGACGTGGAGGCGATCGGCGCCGCACTGCGCGACCCGGACTTCATGGCCGAGGTGCGCAAAAAGGGCGTCATCCGTGGCCTAACGGTCGGCGCTTTCGACGCGCTGAGTGCGGGTATGGCTGGACGGTTCATCGAGCCGGTGATATCGGCGGCACGGGCCGGTCGACTCACTGCCGGGCAGGCTGCGCGGCAAGCGGCATTGGCAGCGACCAAAGAGATCGGATTGCAAGCGGCGGCCGGTGGCGGCGGTGAAGCTGCGGCCCAGGCGTTCACTGGCGATTTCAAGCCGCTGGACATCGTGCTGGAGGCGGTCGGCGAAGTGGTGACAGGCCCAGTCGAGGCATACGCGAATCTGCGCGCCGCCCGCCCAGGCCCGATGTCCGTCGAGGACGCCCTGATCACCGCGCTCGAAACCGGCCAGACCCGCAAGCCAGCGATCCGCGCCGAGGACATGCCCACCACGCCGTTCACGCCCGAGCAAGTCGGCGCGATGGCAGCACAACGCAATGCGACACGAGCAGCAGCAGCGCCTATCGTTGCACCGAGCGAGGAAGCCATCCCTGTCGGCGAAGTCGCCGAACTCCCCGCGGCCCGCGCACCAGGCGCTGCCGATGTGGGCGCCAGCGCCATTCCGCAGGGCTCACTGGCTGCAATGGCAGCGCAGCAACTGAAGGATCGATATGTCCAGCCAGACGTGGCAATGCCTGCCGGAGAGACTGCTAGAGCCGGTGATGGACGGGGTAATTCTCCTACACGAAGCGTCGGAACTGTGGGACTTGTTCCTGATGCATCCGGGGGAGTGGTTCTACCCGCCGCAGCACCTGCGGCCGATGCTGGATCGGCTGCGGTTGTGGGAGATGCGCGCGGAGTTGACGAGGCACTGACGGCGCCGACGGTCGCGCCACAGAACATACCTGCCGCTCAGCAGAACGACACATCCAAACCCCTCGGCTTTGCTTCGACAGGTGAGGCGGTATCCACCACGGGTGCCACCAAGGACATCCCAGAAGCACCCATTGCGCAGACGTTCAAGACTTCCGGTGCTGCACTGGTGGACGCCGCGCAGAAGGGCATTGCCCAAGAGATCACGGTGCAGGAGATGCCCAACAAGGGCGGCTTCATACAGGTTCCCAAGCCCAGGCCGCTTACTGCCGCCGACCAGCAGGCCGACCAGACGAAGGTTGACGCGCTGCAGGCCAGCGTGAACAAGGCGGGATGGAAACGGCCAGACGGCAAGCCGTACGCCATCAAGGTGGCGAAGAACCCGCCGCCTGCCGTCACGATCCTGCGCCGGGCCATCGAGGTCGCGTTCGGCATCCGCCTGACGCCGATCACAGGGTCTGGCTCCAACGGCCTTGCAAGCGGCAAGAACGTCTTTCTCGACGTCAGCCGGGTTTTCGACCCAGAGTCGGTCCTGGGCGTGATTGCCCATGAGGTGAAGCACTGGCTCGACATCAACATGCCAGACCTCGGCGCCGGCATCGACCGGGCGGCAGAGCAGTACCTGCGCACCGACGCCGTAGACCGTCAACTTGACGTTGAGAACAACAACCTGCAACGCAATGAGGTGCCGATGAAAGCACCGGCCGCGAAGGTGGAGGTGCTGGCCAACATCAACGGTGCGATGTGGTTCGACTGGCGCTTCTGGGGCCGCGTGTACGACCTCGACAACGGCTCAACGATGCGCCGAGTCGTGTACCAGTTCATGCAGGCCGCGAGCCGACTGATCAACGTCACGCAGGATGGGCAGTTCGACGCCAATCGCTACCTCGTCAAGGAGGGCATCGATGCCGTGCGCGAGGCCGCAGCGCAGGCCTGGGCCAGCCGGGCGAAGGGGCAGAAGGCACCGCAGGAGTTGGTGGGGGATTCGCTGCCGGCGCAGTCGCGCAAGGCAGATCCTCAAGTCAAGCCGGCCACCGACACGCGAGAGGCCGAAAGGTCTGCGGCGCTTCGTTCATCTGAGCGTGGCTCGGTGGATGTCGGAGGGTTCAAGGTCAAGACGGGGCAGAGCGGGATGATGATGGTCTTCGGCGATGCCGCCGAGATCAAGGCACGCATGCCTGAGAACGTCGTTGGCCGAAACGTCAATGGCGGCGTTATGTTCACGGCCTCAGATGCCCCGCGCGCCAAGGCTGCCCTTGATGGCCGCAAACTGGCCTACAGCCGTGGCGGCGCAGTGCTGAAGAGCCTGCCGCTGGCGACCAACGGAACCTACCTGGGCGCGCCGCCCGACTTCAACACGCCGCAGACCATCGGCAAACTGCGCAGGATCTTGCGCAAGCTGACAGACGAAGGCGCGCCGGGCCGGTTCTGGTACGAGAACAGTGGCGTCGCCGTGCTGCGCATGGTCGGTGGCAACCGCACAGAGGCAAAGAAGTTCCTGGCTCTGCTGGCCATCTACAGCCCGCAAGCCAAGGTGGATGCCAACAGCACGTTCGCGCTGCGGGCGTGGGCGCAGTACAAGGCTGGACACCCGATCAGCGTCAAGACAGGCGTCATGGACGCCAAAGCGCAGGCTGCGCTGGATGATGTGGACGCCTTCTGGTCCGGTGAGAAGACCGGCAACTTCGTCACCAATCTCCTGCGCGTGGTTGACCCAACGCTCGAGCAGGGCGCCACCATCGACATGTGGATGATGCGCGCCGCGCAGTACCCAACCGACGCGCCGACGAAGACGCAGTACGCCTTCATGGAGAACGAGGCCAACCGCATAGCAGCGGAACTGGGTTGGGAGCCGCAACAGGTGCAGGCGGCCATCTGGGTGGCTATGAAGGCCCGCATGGAGAACAAGGGCGTCGGCAGGAAAACCGAGGCCAAGTCGGAAAAGCGCGGGTGGTTGCGGTACGACTACCCGGTCAAGAAAGGCGTGCCGACAAAGACGCGGGTGATCCTGAACGCGCCAGCCCACCGAGAAAACTGGTTGCAGCATTCGATGGATCACGACGTGACCAAAGACGACACGGCCAAGGCCAAGTTCGACTTTGAGGACGGTGTGCGGCGGCACATCGGCCAGATCTCGTGGGAGGCCAGGCCGGGCCGCAGCACCGGCATCCTGCCGGGCATCCATGACGCCCCATACGACCAGCAGGTTGAGTTCCAGCAGGCCATCCAGAAGGCGCTCTACAGCGACGACGGTGTCGATCTTTTGGCGCAGAAGCTAGGTCTGCTGACCGAGGGTGATGTCCTTGCGCCGGGGGTGTGGCAGGCAGACATCGCCGCCGGCATGCAGAAGCTCGTGGCGATGGCGCCGGCCAAGGGCGACGATGGAAAGTCATCGCTGGACCCTGCCCAGAAGAAAGCGCTAGACACCTACGCTGCCATCTTGGGCCTCTTGCTGAAGCAGGAGGGGGTCGGTTGGCACCGCCCGTTCTACCAGACGACCAAGCGAGCAGCCAACGGCGTCGAGCTGCGGATCGGCAGAGTGATGACGCCGGCCGAGGCCAAGGAACTCTGGTCGGCCATCGACAGTCGCATGCGCGCCGAGGGCGTCAACAACTGGGAAGAAGGCGCAGGAATCATCTCCTCCCCTGTGGGGATGCGCGTTGTCAACTTCGGGGCCATGCCCGACAATAATGCTTTCCGCGCGCTGGTCAAAAGTACGTTCGCAGGCCTGTCGCATGGTGAGGTGGAGTCGGTTGACTTCGCGTCCGATGGCAACTTGGTCGGCAACGACTGGAAGGAGGGCCCAAATGGCGAGGCATATCGATCTAGGGTTGGCGAAGAAGGACGACCCGATCTTCTCCGGTGGGCTGGAGATATTCTCGCCCCGCGCGTTCAGGCCGTCTTCGAAGACTTCAGCAAGCGGTATGGATGGGGTGACCCCGGACGCGCCGAACAAAGCTCCCAAGCAGCCAGCGAAGCCAGCGCCGAAGAAGTAGCGTCCGCCGCTCCGGCCCCGAGCCAGAGCCGCGCCGGGTATGCCAACCGTGACGACCCGTTCGCCGCTGGGTACTCTCGCCTGGAGGGTCGCAAACTGGCTATGGAAGTCCGCATCGAGGACACCGGCCAGACGGCCACCCTGAGAACCGATTCGGCGCAGTACCTGCGCGAGTTGGACGGCAGGCTCGACACCGCCCGGCGCCTGGCCGGATGTATCGCACGATGAAGACCGTCAAGACCCTGGCAGACGCCACGCGCATGGCTGCGCAGTCCGGTGCGACGCTGGAGGTAGGTGGACGCATGATCAACGCTGGCGGTGCGCGCATGGCGGTGGTGCGGTCGATGCCTGCCCCTGAGCCCATTGCCCCTGTTGAGCCGCAAGCCGACCCGATGGAACGCATGGGCGAGTTGATGGCCCTGCAGTCCAAGCTGGTCGCAGCCCAAGGTGAGGCCATGCAGCGCATGGTGGCCGGCGTCATGGACCGCCTTGAGGCAAAGCCTGAAGCATCCAAGCGCATGAAGCGCATCCGGCCGGTTTCGTTCGATGCAGTTCGGGACGAGTCAGGCGCACTCATGAAGCTGATCCCGAACTACCCGCAAGCAAGCCCCGATCAACCGTCATGCATCGAGATCGTGCGTTCGCCCGACGGGCTGGCCGTGCAGATCACCCCGGTCTATCAAGCCAGTTACTGAGGAACCACCATGTCAAAGAGCAACACCTTCGAGAACGATCTTCTGCTGCTCGTTTTCAACAACACCAACATTTCCCTTGTTGGCGACGCCACGGGTCTGCGCGGTTCGACCACGGCGGGCTCGCTGTTCGTCAGTTTGCACACGGCAGACCCAGGCGAAGCTGGCACGCAGTCCACGTCTGAAATTGGCTACACCGGCTACGCCCGAGTAGCTGTGGCTCGCGCGGGCGGCTCTTGGGCTGTTTCAGGCACGGCCCCGACCCAGGTTGCGCCGGTTGCTGCAGTCACCTTCGGCCAGATGACGGCCGGCGTCGGCGGCACTGCAACGCACTTCACCATTGGGACCGATGTAAGCGGCGCGGGCAAGCCGCTCTACAAAGGCACCGTGACGCCGAACATCGTCGTGAGCAACGGGGTTACGCCGCAGTTGACAACGACCTCAACGATCACTGAAGACTAATAGGCGACCCGTCGCTGCTGTGGCGCTGGGCTTATTTTCAATTCTCAGTGGCTGGCCATGCCCATGATGCTGCTCGTCGCGCGCAAGACGGAACTCAACGCGCCGAACCGCTAAACACTCAACGCCGAAAGATCCTCATCATGAGTACAGTCTGGAAAAATGTCGCCGTCGAGGGCGACCCGTACACCGTGCCGCCTGGCGTCGAACTCGTGCGCTACGGCGCCCACGCAACGCCCAGCACCCTGGCCGCGGCTGGTCAGCCCGAGGCGTGGATTGAGATCAAAGTTGCGCCGGCGCAGCAGCTGCGCGTCACAAACTCGCTGACCGATGGCGTTGATCCTGCGCCCGGCCGCCAGAAAATCTTGCAGGCCTGGGCGTCTGACGGCGTCGAAGTGCCGACGCCGCTGCCCGTGCCGGCCGACCCGCCTCCAGTGCCGCCCGCGCACGACCCCGCGCTGGCGCGGCTGGCGCGGTCCTATGATGAGCGCGACGACCCGGGCGGTGTGGAAAGGATGATGGCCGAGGGCATTCTTGCGCAGGGCGCAGCCTCTGCCGAC
>Ga0163149_10003698_pt1 | contig 17252 bp, 17 predicted proteins | sample OliLakLV19MP5G1_FD_148604 | JGI IMG/M metagenome (GOLD analysis project Ga0163149, IMG submission 148604) | Freshwater microbial mat bacterial communities from Lake Vanda, McMurdo Dry Valleys, Antarctica - Oligotrophic Lake LV.19.MP5.G1 | ecosystem: Environmental > Aquatic > Freshwater > Lake >...
ATCGTCCGAATTGCAGACGCGTTTCTTGTAGGCGTGGTGGGGTGCCACCTGCAATCCGTGGCGTTGAAAACACCCCTTGTGAAAAAAGGGATTCGAGCACGTTTTACTCTCGTCCAAACACACGAGATCGGGATAGCCCAGTTGATCCCGACAGTCTTGATCGGTCGTGCAAGGAATGACGGCGTGAACTATTGGAGCGTGTTGTAAGACAAGTACAAGAAGGAGGAGAAGGAAGGGTCTCGTCATGGTGGTGGTGATTGTGGGTCTATTGGTTGTGTATATTGCGGTGTTTTTTGGTGGAGCTTCGCAATCTATGTTCTTCTTGTCTGGGTCCAAATTAAGCTAGCTACTAGTAATTGTAGCTATTATTAGACTGGCCAATGGCTTGGTAGCTGTTGGTGACACGGTAGGCTACTCTTGTCAAAGGAACCTACAGTACATGTACCGATCGTTCTGTAACTATCATAGTTCTGTAACTATCATGGATTTATGGACACAAAATAATAATGAAAAAAATAAGATGACACCACAACGACGTGCATCATTGCATGTGGGTCCTGCCAAGAATTGAGAATTAACCAACCAGCTTGATTTACCTATCAGACGTTGTTTCTGCAGTGCAAACCAACCAACTCCATCATTCTATCCATTGCACTTGTTTTGGGACCGTTGGGATGGCATGCTCCGCGTTTTTTCACCTCGTAGAGTAATTAGGCTATCACACTTGATCCTACCGTCACAAGATCCATTTGGGCAACCTGCTGCTTGTGCAGCACAACAGCAGTCTACTGTAGATTGTCCAAATCATGGTTCCAACACAAGAAAGAGTGCATGCAGAAACAACAAAAACCATTTCCTCCAAGGAGTTTGTCATTTCCATTCTCCATGATGATTTGCATCTTCACTTGTTCTCAATGAATGACGATGAGAACACATGGTGCAATGGGGAGGAAAACAGTTTTGTAGAAATTTACCAATGCAATGTCTGTCCACGTACATTTTATGTAGTGAAAGTCAGTGTTGTCAAAAATGCATGAAACAGGAAGAAACTCTGTGGTTAGTCATCCTGGATGTTGCATCTTTGCTTGCCAATTGGCATGGTTGATGGCTTCCAACGTCATGAGCGAACATGGCCATTGCAAAAAGACAGCCAAGAACAGTGTGATGGGAGAAAATAAAAGCGTGAAGTCTGCTTAAAAGGAAATCAAAATTGACTAGAAGGGAAGACATGCATTTGCAAAGATGGATGATGATGCCGAAACTTTTGTGGATTCATGTTTGTGACTTTTGAAAGACTTGCAGTTTGCATCTTTCCACTTGGACTGAGTGACCAAGGACAAACTGACAGACCTTCGTGCATTCAGCTAGTCTAGTGCTCTTGGTGCACCACCAATCTTGACTACAGCAAGACCCTGTCACCACCTTCAAGCATCAATAGTTCATTCTCTTTTGTTGCCCTATAATTGATTGGCTTGCTCTCTCCTCCCTGGTGGTCACATGACTCGCATTCTGGACTGTCTTTCTGATTTTCACTCCAGTCCTGAACATGGGGTCCACAACAGAGCCTTTCAGAAGCAAGCATTGGTGGGCTCCAATTTAGTCCCGGGAGACTGTCACTCCTGCGGGACTCATGTCACAACCAACAATCAACCAGAAAACATCTGAAGCCATCCTTCACGCAGCAGAGAGGAAGCAACTGGCAAGGAAAGGCAACAGAGGGAATCTGGAGGTTTTGTTGTACATAAGGTGTGGCAATTTTAGAGTTGTTGTGGTTCTATGGGCACCAGTGGTCAGCACATGCAAAACCTGTTATGTTTTTTCTAAGTTTCTGGTTGTCTTTCATAAGTTTGTTTTGCTTTGACATTGGTTCATGCAAAAAAAAACTGCGCAAAGACCTAAAACTGAATTCAGCAACAACAACATCAAATTCTTGAGTCAATGAAACTGTTGTTTGGTAAACAGTGTTGCCTGATGTTGAAACCAGCTGCTTCATTTACTAGTAAAACCCAACTGTTCCCATTCGTTTGTTGTTATTTCTCAGCTTCCATCCTCTTTTGAACTTTTGAACTTTTGATGCATGCTGCTAGTAGCCTGCAAGCAGTTAGACGCATGCTGGTAGCAAAGTGATGCTGTCCAGAGTCAACATGCCCAGTAGGAGGCTGTGTCACAATGTTTCACTCTCCAAGGAAATGCAGTTGCTTGTCTCTGTCATTTAAAATGACTGAATGATAGGATGTTGTTTCCCTTTTGTTTTGGAAAACATCTTAGGCTGTTTAATCATTTTGACACAAATTCCGAGTCACTTCAAAACACAATTTAGGCGTTGTGCTGAAATGATAGCAATGATAAATGGATGATTTTTTAATCCTTGATTCATCTCAAATCGAGTCATGATATGAGTTCAAGATCCAGAGCTAATGTGCATCATGGAACATGCAAACAAGATCCAAACGGAACATGTGGAATGGAAGTAAGGTGTTGTCTTTGTCATTGCATCCCTTGTTTAGTTGTCATTTTACCGTGAAGAATTATCGTTTGTCAGCAAATACTTTAAGAAAACCTTTCTTCTTGTCTTCTTCCTGCTTCAGACATAGCAGTCTGCTCTGCAATCATCTATGATTAGAATGGATGACAATGTTCTGCCAGCCATGAAGCAAACATTGCCGTGATCTTTTCCTAAATAACAAATCATGGTCTTTCTTGTTCTACGGGGGGAAAGGTTTCTCTCAACACATCAGACAAGAAATGGTCTGCATCTGAAAAAAAGGCACTTTGATTGTAGTCACAGTGTGTTCTATCAGAAAGTGGATGAGGGTCCATAAACAGGCAACAGCAGTTGTTATGGCAACACCCAGAGGGAACAGAAACACACAGTGGATGTGACCTAGCATCATAGCTGAAGCAAGATGTGAAATTTGTGAACACATATGTTGTTTGAAGCAAATCCTGGTGTTGAGTGTGATTTCTTCTAAAGTAAAAGAAACAGGTAACCAACAACTTTGCAGAAAAGAACAAAGAACATTGTGGGGCTGAAGAGAAGAAGGAAACCTCAAAGTTGTGTCATCGGGCCACCACCAAAGCCTTTCACTACTAGTAAACAAAAATGCAAAATTAGTCAGATGACAAAAAGATGCAATCATTCAGAAAGAAAAATCACCTCTTATGTCAAATCAATGAAGATCCAGAGGCAGTTTAACAGACATGTCACAACCCCCCAAAAATGATGTTGCCTTGGCTGGGTTGTTATGCTTCTTCTTATGTTGCACCAGAAGACCCCTCATGCCACAGGAGGAGCACCATCATAGAATTATCACTAAATCATGTGACAAGCCAAATAGGTTATGAAGACAAAAGCCTGCACTGTTGGGTTGCATAGACCAACTAGTGAATTTCCATAATTGTAGCATGCCTGTTCATTTTGAGTGAGCTGTTTGTCACATAACTCTCTTCTTTTTTTGTTTATTAATTCGAACACAATTCTTAGAAAATTTAGTAAATATTTGTCATTGTGTTTGTGAGGCATGCGACCGTGTGTCTACCTGCCTCCTTGGGATCTCATATGACAATGTTCAATCCAGGAAGGACATGAACCAAGACTTTTTCTTCTCCATTAATCGATGTCCCGATCACCTTGGTGGCGTTTTGCAAAAACGGTTTGAAAAAGACAGCGTCAGGTCCGAGTCGGACCAAAGTTTCCACAAAGAAGTCTGTCGCAACTCTACAGGGGAGGCAATGTGTTTAAACACTTTCAAGACAGTGGGCATGTATGTTGCCGGTTCGGAATACTAGAAGGATCATGTTACTATAATTATAAAAAGGCTAAGGCGACGGCGGCACAGGAAAGTATTGCGAAAAGCTCAAGACAACCCATTCCAAAAAGGCCAGCCCCCAATGTTCCAGGAAGGAAACCTTTCCAACGTGATAGGGATGAACACCCTCCATTCCATTGTAGGTCGGATGTTTCTTATAGTCATAGTAGATTGGGTCCTCCAAGAGACGTCGTAACTCTTGCACAATTAAGGTCGAATTGACCACAATGCCTTGGACCTTGATGGGATTGGTAGTGCCGTTTTCAAATCCCACCAAGCCATGGTTGATGACTTCCGTATAGCGGATTCCCCATCCCGTTGCCAATCGAAAGTAATCCGCTTTTTCATAGTATCGCCTCGGGTCATAATAGTAATACCGTCGACGTTGCCACTGTTTCAACATGGCCTCGTGAGTGCCATTATTAGAAAGGGGATGATGGGGATCACGCCGTTGATAATAAGCAAATCGAAAGCCGATCTCAATCAGAGCTGGTCGGAAATAATAAGGACTGATGTTGTTTGGAGGAGAAGTGTCGTGGTTGTCACAAGCCTTCATGTAAATCAAATTGGTCAATTGGGCCCCATGCGAGGAGACAATGACATTGGCCCGATGAAAGGCAGCGGCTTGATCGAGCAGACTGTCCTCCTCCTCTTTTCCACAAAGGGCCAGTAGCTCAGTGTCATATCCCATGGCTTGGACTTGAGGGATGACGATGTGTGGAAAGGCAGGTTGTCCCGTTTCCAGGTCCATGACGGTCCTTGTGTTGAGGGTACAAGCTCGATCGACAAAGACAGCCAAAGGTTTTTGTCGTGTACAAGCATCTACAGTACTGTTGTTTTTGTGGTTGGTGTTGGTCAGAACATTCTCCGCCCAAGGATGCATAAAAGTCGCCGATTGGTGAGCATCTTCAAAACTAAAATGCAACCCCAAAAGCGAATTCATCTGATAGGTAAAGTCATAGCAATTTTGTCGGTTGGTTTGGTGCACTTGCGCATACACTTGCTTAGCATAGTCTTGGCCGTCGTCCTTATTTCTTATTCGATGGGCATGTATTTGAAGGGGCAAATCCTCTGGAATGGGAAAGTGCTGTACCAACAATTCCAGCCAGGCCATGCACGTCTTCAAGCCAATGTGCACATGGAGCGTGCGGGGTGCACTCCTGCTACTACTACTACTCGTGGTGGATATGGACTTTTGATTTTGAGTCAGAATTTGTCGTGACAAGGGAAAGACTCCATAGCGCATGGCATCTCGGTACCGTCCCACGTATCCCCACAACAAATGGAAGATGTTGCAATTGTCAGGATGAAGCATCAATAGATGAACATGCACACCCTCCTCCTTATCCATCGGCACTTGTTGTTGTTGATGGTGAAGAAGAGACGACAAATCGAACTGGATGTCCTTGACATTGTACACATGCTGACAATCGTAATCCCCCGTGATAGTGACAGTAGTGATGTGACTGTCGGGGCCAACGTTCGGTAAAAGATTCTTGGACGGAAAAAGCAGAAACCCCCGCAGGCAAAACCAAACTATCAAAACTGCAATCCCTTTGGCTATAACTTGCTTCCCCCGATGCATGCTTAGGTGCCCTTTCACTGGTAGCTACCGTATGAGATACATTGCATGCCCTCGACTTGATTCCGTGCTGCTGAAATAAGGAAGGGCTGGCAAGCAACTGGACGTCATAGGACGGCCTGTTCTCCATTGTCATCCATACTCGACCCTTCAATTCAATCTTTGCAGCGTTAGAATACTACTAGCTAGTAGCTAGCTAGAATAGTCCATGGTGCGCATATGGTTGTTGTATCGCTCATCCCTAACTCTAAGGTGTCCAAAAAGGTTTTTAACCCGGGGCCAACTCATGACAGATTGAGTCACGATCCGTAGGAAATTGAACTTTGATTTGAAGTTCTATTTCCTACGTACGGAACGTGAATCAATCGTTCATCGGACCTTTTGAGTGAACAGGTCTTGCGTAGAACTTCTACCAGCTATATTTTAGAACTCACACTCGCTCGATTTTTATGTGCATTCTGATTGGTGGAAAGTCCTCCAGTCGTTCACTTCGTCATACCATAGTAGCTCCGCTTGCACCGTACTTCACGCCTCGCTCTCCGTAAAAAATATAATTACGCAGCGCTAGCAATCCACCCAGCATTAAAAATATAATTACGCAGCAATCCATCCAGCAATTAGTCAGTCAGTCACCATGACGACGACGGGAAGCGCTACCAAATTCAAAATGGAAGTCGTTGGCACGATCGCCCTTGGCGCTACCAAATTGAAAGGCGGCGTCGGCGCGATCACCCTTGACGCTACCAAATTGAAAGGCGTCCATAAAACCCTAGGAGTTCACACAGCAGCATCATTGCAAGTCGTTCGCACCATGTGGGACCACCCTCTTTCCCATTATAGCAATGGCATTTTTTATTGTGCCTACGGGACGGCGGATCCCGAGACTGGAGAATTCCCCGAGGGCACTCTTGGTTGGTTGGAAGGCTTGAGTGAAAATTCCGACCTTGACTACCCCATTCCGACCAAAAAGACGATTGAATGGTACAAGGTTACCGACGACAAGCACCGCTTTGTTCACTACAAGAAGGGGGGAAGACCACCGTATCGAATAGTCGTCACGCCCCCTGTGTTGCAATTGGTGGTGGAGCAGGATGATGAATTTACCTTTCTCCTCCAAAATCACAAGGGCTGCAAGTTCTTGTTGAGTGCCCTTCACAGGTGTCGATGGCATGTGCCAAAACTATCCGCACTCACTCTCATGCGCAACGACTACAAGATCAATGAGAAGAACCAGGGTAAGCGTCTGTGGTTCAATTGTTGGTCCTAGTCGGTCGTTCAATGGTTGGTCCTTCACTGTCGTCGTAATCCTTCTCACCACCACACTGTATTTTTTTGCTTGGCGTCTTATGCTGCGCGATTCAAGTCGTTTGGTGCGGTGTTCCTCCACCTACACCAGGTACTCTGGCTGCCGCCGCTTTTCCAATAAATCTTACTGCAATTCAGCAGGAGCACCACGTGTACCACCAAGCTCGATTTTCCATGCTTCGAAGACGCTCTTTCGGCGGTCTTAGGAATGATGTTGTGGATCGTGCGGCCAGGGTTGTCAACTACCGTCCGGTTGTTTCCATGGGGAGACACTACCGGAGCCAAGATGGACCATGCGACAGAGACCCAATGGAAGTTTTGTTTGAAAACCGAGCAGCCCGGCATGTACGTTTGCAGCAGTCTATACAATCCAAAGAGAATTTTGCAAACTATGCTTTTGGAAACTTTTATGTTGTAGGACAGGCTGAGTTGGAAGAATTTTCTCATGCTGCAGATTACAATCAAGGAATCAATTTGGCGCACATGAAGACAATAATTGATGCGCATCTCTCCAAATGCTCTGCCAACGAAGGCTTTGTAGCTGCGACTATTGCCGAAGTGGAAGAATTTCGTCTCGCTTTGGTTTGTCAGCAACGCCTAGTTTGGGAACAAATGGCACCAGTAGAGGACGATGTTGGGGCAACTGATTCGCCGCTTGACGACTGACGAGACGAACTTGATTGACGACTGACCTGGCTTGTTTGCTCGACGAGCCCGAGACGCACACGAGAAAAAGGGGCGGACTTTCAGGACGAAGACCAAGTGGGCGACACCAATATTTGGGACGATTCGTAAATGGGTAGTAACTAGCAAAATATTATAGCATGACTCCAAAGGGCTGGTGTTGCCGTACGTCTCGATACTCATGCCTCCATGCCGACTGCTTTTGTCCTTGCTAATCCGTCAACAAGTCCGTTCAGGATCCGACCCACGTTGTCAATTCTTCCATCCAACAAATACTGGGGCATCTCTGTTATTTGATTTGGCTGTAGGCTCTGATTCGGATGTGGAGCAAGTGGCACTGTTGGCACTGCCATCCAACTTGGCAGGGGAGGGCTTGCTACTACTTGTACTACTGCTCTTGATGCTTTGGGTTCTAGGACGACTGCGCCGGCGTCGAACTGGATCAGCAGCCTTTTCGTCTTTCTTTAAGTCCAGCTTCAATGGTTCTTTATTGAGAGATTTATCATCGTCCAAACATGTGGGCTTCAAAATGTCATGACTTCTTGCAACATGTTCTTTCAAGCTAGGCACATCACCTGAGAGGACTCTGTTCAAGGGCCGCCGCTTTGGTCGCTCTTTCCTTGAAGAATCTTTGTGCCGGTCATCACTATTATCACTGGACTTTGAGCGACGGGGAGTGGAGCGAGAAGAAGAGGCAGTTTTTGGTGTTGGGTCGGGAGCTGCATCACAAGAGGACGACCGTCGCGAGGGCCTTCTATGACCAGAATCTTTTCGGATACTACTCCGATTTCGAGGTCGCCTTCGCGTATTGATGGCTTCCTCCAAAGATTTGGTATCCACTTGGGCGGATGCGTCCATGTGTTTGTTGAGGTTTTCTGCGGAGGAAATTGCAGAACGATCCAACCCATTATTCCAACCCTTTGAAGAAGCAGGCTTGGTGCTTTCGTCCATACCGGTTGCAGAAAGTTTGGTGTCATCCAAACCCGTAGTAGACAGTGTTGAAACGTCCAATCCGGTATTGGAGGGCTTGCTGTCGTCATTAGAGAGCTTGCTGTCGTCGTTGTGGCTGACTTCCATGTCCTCCATCACCTCGCTTACTTCCTCCTCGCTTGATTCTTCTTCTTCTTCGTCGCACTCCATGACAAAACTCATCATAAAATTCTTCTGCCCATTTCGAGCCCCGCCAATCTGTTTTCGTTCGTGATGCAAGTCTTTCAATGTCGTCGTCGTTTCGATTTCCATTTCTTGATCGAATTCGTCCATTTCTTCGTCCTTTTCCTCCGATGTTGCTTTATCATCTTCGGGATTTTCTTCTTCCTCATCTTCTTCCTCTTCGCCTTCGCCGCCGAGACTAAGCCGCTTGTTTTTGACTGAAGCTTGTTGTTTTTTGGCAATAACAGCCTGCATGCGTGGAAGTGCCTTCCGTTCAAAGGGTTTTTCATCGGCTGCTACGTCTGCTGGGCTTGTTTCGCTACTAGTCGAAATAGCGGCATCTCCACCACCCCAAGGCTTGGCTTCTGTATCCACTACTGCTCCGCCTCCACCCCATGGTTTGGCTGAAGCATCATCGACGGCAGCTCCGGCACCGCCCCATGGTTTATCGGCTGCTGGTGCTGCTGCTCCGCCGCCCCATGGTTTATCGGCTACATCACCTCCACCCCATGGTTTATCGGCTGCTGCTGCGGCTCCGCCACCCCATGGTTTGGCTGAAGGGTCATCCGCTGCTCCACCACCACCCCATGGCTTGGCGGCAGGATCATCGCCTCCACCTCCGCCCCATGGTTTATCGGCTGCTGATGCTGCTCCACCGCCCCATGGTTTGGCTTCGGGGTCATTAATGGTGGGGTTGCTATTTTTGAGAGCGAGTGCCGCATTGGCATTGGCCGCAACCGCCGGCAGTTCCTGATTCGTCTCGGTCGTTAATTTTCGTACACTCCTGGCAAACATATTCATCATACTTGTGGCTTGCCAATCAAAATTGCCAGCATCATCTTCTTCTTCACTGTCGGAGGGTTCTCCCATGTCTCTGCGTCGTTGTCGTTCCGCTTCTTTTTCCTTGATTTCCTCTTTCTTTTTGCGATCCTTGGCTTTCTTAAGAAAGACATGCAATCGCTGTTGCAAGATACCATTGGTAATGGCGCCCTTTTTGGTCAAGACGCGTTTGAGACGTTGAAAAGTTTCATCGTCGGCACAGAGTACATCTTGGATGTCTTTGGCGCTGTAATTGAGACGTATAAATTGTTGTTTTTGTTTGCGTGTGCGTGGTTTGGGTGGTGGCGGAAGTCGTTCGCGTTCTATCTCTCGTTCTTCCGCCGATTTTTCCATGTATTCATCAAAGGTTTTGGTCAAATCGGCTTTGATGTGGATCCGAGAAATCGGTGTGGCCAATTTATTTTCCAGGGCGCGTTTGGTTTTGCGACGACGAGGTAATATTTCGGATGTTTTGGTCCCATCAAAGGTTTGGGATCGAGTAATGGTACTACGGCGCGGATTAGCAGTGGCCGAAGCGGATGATTTTTTGCTCTCGTCCATGTCCTTCTTATCGTCATTATCGCTCTCGTCGTCATCGTCTTCTGATACAACACCTGACAATTTCGGCCTACTAGGTGTGAGGCAAGCATCGGAGGATTTGGCCCGCATTGGTTTGGCTCGTGTGGGTTGAGCGATTCGTCGTTGTTTTGCCCGTATTTTCGGACCGTCATTTTTGCTGTCATCTTGATCCATATCCTCCATGTCTTCTTCCACTTCACTGTCACTTGTTTCAACATCATCCTTTTTCATTTTGTTGTCGGTTTTGGAGCTTTCTTCCATGCTATCCTTTTTTCCAATTTGTTGTTGACTTGTTTTGGAAGTATCCATACGATCAGACGCTTCACTAGCATCATCATTATCATCACTCTCGTCACTACTGACAGTACTGCAAGGTAAGGAAAAGCACATTGGATGAGTTCTGGCGATTCAAGAGGAACGCAATTCAAAAGTTTCAAGAACCCAGTTAAATCACATGCATACAAAAGCCAAAATTCTATAATGGTACGCAAGAGAGAGCCAATTCCATTACATCTGATTCACCAGGCTTCGCGAAATCAATTAAATACAATACAAGAAGGCTTTACTGGAACCAGGAGGCTCCTCCTCCGACCTACCTGGATGTTTGTTTCTTGAATTTTTTATTGAAAAATTCTTGTTTCGCAGCCTCCTCTTCCTCGAGGGCATCTTCAATCCAATCTTCATCAAATAAATCCTTGACATCAAATTCACGACCCAAATACATAATGGTGGAAGGTGGTTCCTCTTCTTCTTCCTCCTCAAATTGGCCACCAAAAAGTGCTCTGGATGATCCAGCGACGGCACCTAAAAAACGAGAACTCATACTGCGTTGGGCCATCATGCCAGCACCACGACCACCGGATCCTCTCAAGGCAGCACTCCGCATGGTCGCCAATCCACCTCCTCGACCCATTCGGCCTCCCATACCTCGTCCCGCCATACCTCTACCAGGCATACCTCGGCCACCGCCTCTGCCTGCCATGCCTTCTTCGGGATTGGTAAATGTACGTTGCAATCCTCCACGACCACCTGGACCAGAAGGCAAGGGTCGTCTCGCTGTAGGATCGTCTTCCACATTCGACTGAGAGCGACGAATTCTTTGGGGAGCCGACGATTTGGGTTTCAACACGGCCAATCCTCCTCTGCCAACGCCTAATTGGCCCCTACCGCCGGCCCTCCCTTGCCGAGTGCTCGGAGGACCTCCCATTCTTCCGCCACGACCTCGACCAGGACCACCACCTAATCCTCTTCCACCTGGGCCTCGACCAGCTGCTGGTGGTGCGTCTCGAAATACATTTTGATTCTTTTTACTACCGCTTTCATCGTCGGAATCCGAATCTTCGTGATTGGACTCACTCTTGTCGTCTTCTTCCTTTTCGCTATATTCCGAGGCGGATGATGAGGATGAGGAGTCATCCTCATCATTATCCGTGTCTGGTTTCTTTTCCACAACATCTACTTCTTTGGTAGCTGCTGGACTGCTCGTCTCCGCGTCGTCGTCGCTGGATGCCATTTTCAATTAATTATTCCAACAATTCAAATTCTTCAGGGACGAGTGGGGTGGGGGGTAGTACGTGTTGGTTGATATGGTTGTGATCGGAACGGTGCCTGTGCTTGCAGTTGTGCATGAGCATGCGCAACTGCTAACTAATAATTATGAATATTAGAAAAACACGCAAGATCGTTGGTTGTTAGTTTGGTAGGTTCCTTCCTTCCTTTGCTTTTGCTTGGTTGATACCACCTCTATCTAGCTAGCTAGTGTAGTGGAAGTGGCTAATGGACTATTCAAACAAAACGGCAGGCTAACAAGAAGCAAGGCAAGGGGCGGTATGCACTCTAATAGATAGGATGCAAACGAGATGCCAACATTCAGATACGAACAGAAGAGTCTCTTGCCTTCCCATGAAAGCTACAAAGAGTAGTGGAAGTATCGTACTGTAATATGGTACGTACGATGTGTGTAGCGCTGCGTAGTACTGTAGATAGCAGAGATGATGGATGCAAGGAAAGGATCATTCTCATCAATCAACATGGGGATCGAACTCGAACACAGCTCTGATAGATAGAGAGAGCCATGCGGTCACACGGTCATAATGTGGCGTCAGTAACTAAAAGATCCCGTTGTACAGTACATGGGTACCGTTCAGGAAGAAGTCATTACTTTTTACAGGTCTACTTAATCTGTAAACCTCCCACCGCCAAAAATCGAGTCATTGAATAATTATATCATTTGAGAATGCCAGGCCGGCGCGTATCAGTGTGACGTCTGTTTGGAAGTAACACTAGCCCTACTATTATCTAGTAGCTCGTAGATCATAAATGGCAACAAAAGGTAGCACAGTATCTCAAAATGGTCCCTCCGACACCTTTGAAACCAGCCTCACATTTTCGCTGATTTCTAACTAGTAGGTCCGGCTCCGCTCATTTAACTAGTCGGCTGTTCTGGCGAAGAGCCAACAAATCGAGCTCGCGTAATGAATAACTAGTAGAGAGAAGACCAGAAGAGCAGCAATGACGTTAAAAATGGACAGTCTCACAATTCTTGTTAGCATTGCTGTCTTGTGGCGCCTCGCCGTGAATGGTCAGCAGGTCGACACGATCAATGGCAAGCCAATTCTTCGCTATGATCCCTCCAATACGCTGACAGAACTAAAGTCACCGTTTCTCGCGGGAGTGCCTGCTCATTTGCAATATACTGTGTTTTTAGATCAAGCCGCCTTGTTGGGAGGATCTGGATTAACAGCGAGTGATCCAGAAGCTGCCTATGTTATGACGGGTGGTGAGTTTGTGGGCCAAACGCAAAGAATCAACCGATGCAAGTCTGGTCCATGTATTACACTGTCGTACCTCCACCACCTTCGCTGACATCGCAAGGGCAGGAATTCTTTGACCGCATTTCAGGTGGTGGCTGGTGGCGCCAATCCTAACCAAGATCGAGAGGAATGCTTCTTGACGTTTCACTGGAACGCAGACTTTACGGAAGCTGAAATTTCGGGTTACTACGAGGAATTGGTCGGAAGCCAAGTTGGAGGCTGGTTTCTTCAGTGTGCTGTGACGCCCAAAATTAAACTAAGTCCCTATTGGAAATGGAAGTTCGGAATGAATCATGAGCAATGCGAGTTGAGTGATCCAGAGCTCGCTGCCATGGATGCCAAGTGTTGTGCTGCCACGACCAGCGCAGACTGCACAGGAGCCAACACGTTGGGAAAAGGAGACGCGTGCGACACTATCAGTACAGCATGTAAAACACCTTCAGAAAACGACGTTGCGACGTGTGCCATGTGGAGACGCTCCAATCTCCTTATGGGCCTCTTCGAATGCTTTGCTGGATTTCCTGGGTACAACGTCTATCCCATTGGTGACAAGAACCGGGCTGCCACTGGCTATTTCAACCACAATATAAAGCAATTGAACTTGATTAGTGTGGGTGAGATCTTTCATGGCAAGTAAAAACATTATTTTGAGGTTGTCGTCGGCAGAAGGTCTGAGTTTGCCGCTGTGGTGATCGGTGGCGCAATGTAGTGATGTAGTAAAATAATGGGGTCCATCGGCTTCCCGCAAAACAACTTGTATCACGGATTTTCGAGAATGTATTTTCTAGAAAGACAATTGTACCAATGCTAACTGTATTTTAAAGCGTGCAAATTATGAGCTTTTAAAGCTGAGCAGATAATTTTGTCAGGATTGTCTTTTGTCTTGCACAACATCATGCTGCAGAGCAGCTCCTATATAGTATGTAATTCATGTACATTGAGGGGCGTTTATCCCGCGACTCATGTTTGCCCCCCTGTGATATTTCTAACACTCCACCAGAGTGTCATAGTCGACATGGAAGCTTGCTTCAGCGTTATTATCGACACGGAAGCTTGTTTCCGATTCGTCTACCTGTGTTTCAGTACCATCGGCTTGCATACATGTTCCAGCCGAAGTCTGTTGTGCTGTTGTTGGCTGATGCGACCTTGGCAAGTTGGAAGGCCGACGTGAACCAGACCCAGTGGAGCTAAGACGCGACCGGGTGCTCCCGTAACTGTGAGCGCTTTGCATCTGAAGCCAGTATGTTTTAAGCAGTCCCTTTCCCTTAGCCTGTACCATATCCTCTCTGGGAACCAACCAGTGTTGTTTGTTGTGTTTGACAATCTCATCGGCAAATTCCTGAGAGACATGGATTTTGTTTTTGGCTCCCAACGTTTCAACTCTTGCAGTTGTATTGACGGTGTCACCGAACAACTGGAACCTTGCCTACGGATCGAACGAGAAGAAAAAACATAGAATGAGAAACTTTGATCAGAATAGAGCAGGACGTTGCCGTTGATTGCTGGAAAAAGCTTACTCGTTCTCCACGAATCACACCAGCTGTAACCGGCCCCGAGTGCAGCCCGGTTCTAAGACCAAGGTCGGCTGTTCCGGGACCCAACTCCTCATCCAATTTCAAAACGATCTTTTGGAACTCCTCTAGGCAATACTTGGCGAACTTGCCCATTACAACAGCATGGTTCTCGCATGGGTCTTGAAAGAGAGGGGGGGAACATGTTGATTCCATTAGTCCACCAGTTAATATCATCATCAGCGCATAGCACCTTGTACATACGAGGTTGTACTTACCGGGAAGACCACAGACACAAACGTAACAATCGCCCACAGTTTCGATCTACAGTCGCGACGAAAAAAATTAGCATCCCAAATCGAGGAAACAAAAGAAATGCTACAAGAGCACGAATGACTCACCTTGAAAACACCCCGTCTCTTGGCAATGACATCAAAAGAGTTGTAGATTGTCTCCAAAAGTGTAAATACCTGGGTTGGCTCTCGCGAAGCTGACCAAGCAGTGAATCCTATCATATATAGCAATAAGAACAGATGAGACGCAGTCCATGACACATATCCTAGCGATCTTCAATCACGCGATCATTGAACTTACCGACAATGTCCGCAAACATAATGGTAGCCGAGGGAAACAAATCCGCAAGGGGCTTCGACTTGTCCTTGGCGACGAAATCCCTTTCAGAGCCGTCCATGGGGTTGAAATCACCGGATGACGCCGTCTTCCAAGCATCCGCTTGATTCTTCTGCTTCGTCTTCTTGGACGCCTGCTTGTTTTTCAGTTTCTGTTCTTCCATGAGCTTGTCGCCCACGTGTTTTGGGAACAAGGACGTGACAATCGCCTGGGCTTGCTTCTTCTCGGCCATGGTCTTTTTGTGTTTCTTTTGCATCCACAAATCATACGCAAAGAAAAGAGCTGCCACTGTCAAAACCACCACCAATACAATAGCAGCCCACATGATGGGTGCATCCGACCGAAAGGGAGCCGCAAATTCATCACTGGGATAAATCAACAAATCAAAGTGACAATGCCGGGAAGTTCCTTTGGTATGATTCTTCCAAAAGAATTTGAAGCGCTGCTCCAAATAGTCGTACTTCTTGCTATGGATATCCTTTTCGGCATCCCACGTGTCGTCTTCGCCCCCATTGACAATGTAAGTCATGTTGCGTCCACAATCACTGGCGACTTTGACCACAATGCCATTGACATCTTCGGGCAGTAACGTCTTGAAGAGGGCATTCCACTGGATGACACCGACAATGTATCCAATGGTCCTCGAGTCTGGAGAAAAGTCTTCCTTGACTTGATCCAACGTGAAGCTTCTCAACAAGGAGTAGTCTCTCTTTTCCCAATCGGGTGTATGGATGCCATCCAACAAGAACTTGACGTCGGCATGCTCGGATATCACAGGAACGTTATACTCCAACGACGCCAGAATCTCCTTTTTGAAAATGGGATGCGAAAACAAGTCTAGCTTGGCCAGAGATGGATCCACGACGCCTGGTCCATATTGACCAATCGGGGCACTAAAGCCTTCGGGGGTCCAAGAATTATTAAACAGAATCTCTTCCATGAACCCAGAGTCATCCACATAGCCTCGGCGAGTATCATTGTAATCCTTGGGGAGTGTGTAGTTGTGAATCAATGCTGGAATCTCTCCCAATTTGGAAACATCCCATCCTCGATGAGCGTGTCCCTCGTAGATCCAATCCAAGTGCTCATTCTCAAAGACTTCCCAATCCAAACGATCTTCCTTGGGAACAAAGGGCAGATACAGAAGCATTTCAATCCCCGTGCGATTGACAATATCTTGCGCTCGCATATCAAAATGGGGAACCGAGACCATTGGAATGGGAGTATGATTGGTGATTGGGTCCACTGTTTTGACCTCACCTCCTTCTTTGCTCAGCGACGTAATGGCTTGGGCCAAACTTTGGAGTTGCCCAAAGGTGTTTTCGGCATGATTGTCGGCAATGACAGCCGTTTCACGAGCAAAAATCTTAAAGGCTGTCTCGAACTGAGCTTCTTGTTTAGAGTGAAGTAAAAAGTAAGTCGTCAAGGCAAATCCCAGAGCGGAGAAGAGGACGCCAGCAAGGACGAGCTGTGAAAAGAAAAGAGAGAGTAAAACACAGGCGTATGGTTTAGTGCTTAGAAAAGGCAGGACAGGCAACAATCTGGCACGCAATACATGACAATACGAAACTTACCCGAATTTTGCCTGTACGACGATTCTTTTCAGGAGCATTGTTGTCGTCTTCTTGCTCGGGCAAGAATCCAGACGATGCCACAGATCCATCTTCATCGACAAACATGGTCGATTGTTCTTCGTCCACTACCGACATGAATCCACTGGTGGTTGCTGGCATGGTATCATTGTTCATTGTCATCATCGTGATGTAACTACTTACTTACTAAGTAGCTGGTGGAAGATAGAGTGTAAAAGTCTCTTTTCTGGTGGAGTCCCTTTTATGATGGAATAGAAGCATGTCAAGTTTAAAATTAATGTTGATGGCTTTACTGCTTGAACCGTTTTTGCGGGTTTGATGTTGTACCAGTACTAGCTAGTAATAGTGGATACCTTTCTTCTTTGGATCATTCAGATTGTTGGTACAATTGTACGTACTGTATGTACAAATAGTACTACAACTCCTACAACTTCAATGACATCTGCTTCCGATGCCTTCATGGACCATTGGCGTCTGACGCCAGGGGACATTTTACCTATTTTTGAGAAATAACGTACGTAGCGTACTAAACCGTCTTTTTACCCCCAATTGTGTGGATTTCAAAATCCTTTCTTCACGTGGATGGACTTAAACAAGTTGGCTCCACTTAGAAGGTATGCATGTTAGGTCTTGCTGGGAGGCCAGAATATTCTACAATGTCCTGATGACTGCATAGGTTTAGGCAGGTACAGGCGACTGAGCAAGGTGCGTGCTTTTCGCATTTTCTCGGTCGGTGGTCGCTGTTAGAGGGTGTTACGACGCACTGGCACAGAGAC
>Ga0163149_10003700_pt1 | contig 17244 bp, 16 predicted proteins | sample OliLakLV19MP5G1_FD_148604 | JGI IMG/M metagenome (GOLD analysis project Ga0163149, IMG submission 148604) | Freshwater microbial mat bacterial communities from Lake Vanda, McMurdo Dry Valleys, Antarctica - Oligotrophic Lake LV.19.MP5.G1 | ecosystem: Environmental > Aquatic > Freshwater > Lake >...
TTTTAGGGTTTGGCAGATTTGATCACGTGTGAGTGCCGATTGACAATTGAAACGGAAGTTCCGGTCAAAGGTTACCATCTACCCAGTGGAATCAGCCTAATTGGTGGAGGTTGCCAATTGTCCATTTCTGTTATGGGTCAGGAAAAGAATTTTAGATGGTGATTTCTGTTGGTAAAATGGCACCTTGCATCTGGCGCAAAATCAGGTGTGTCAGGGTTCAGAACAACGTACAGTAACAATCTGTTTTTTGCACTTTTGCATGGCACTGAAAGCCAGAGGCCATTTCAATTCCGCACAATGAAATTAGTGAGCTTCAAAATTAAGCTGAAATGAAGTTCAAGAAAAAGGAGAAAATCGGGTTCATCCAATCTTGTTAGGTTCATCCTCTCTTTGTGCTAAAGAGATGTGCAACTTGAATTCTGCATGCTTCTGCATGGGAATGAACAACTGTTTTTGTCGCTTTGCCTAAGAAGACCTTGCAGTTTGCTCTTGATGAGAAGACAACACAATGACATCATGCCTTTTGATGACACATGTAGGTTTGGCGCTGGTCTTAGGCCGACTGTGCACGTGTTCAGTGTCTTTCTAGATGGTGTGGACAGAGAAGTTCTTGGATCTGCTTGATGAGAAGGTTGTGAGTCAACTCATTGAAGCAAACAACAGTCACTGCTTGTGGTGTGGGGCTTTTGCAATTCGATGAGCCCCACGCAGAGTGAGTCACAACCCTAACCCTAATGACACTGTGACTTGTGTGCTGTGATTTGGTCACATGCAAGACCTTTTGCATGCATGCATATCAATGACACCGTGACCATAGTGCACTCATCTGCAGCTTCTTAACAACAAAGTAGTCAACTCAATCTAGATGGCTTCATCGATGTTTAGAAGATGCATCTGCTAGAGTATCCTTTGGCTCAACATTTTTTGTAATTGCAGTAAGTTTTCTTACGTTAACCGATGTCGTAATGGGAACACAATGAGAATTGAAAATTGCTAGAGCTAACAGAACATCTGCTTTTACGAGAGCAACGGAGAGGGCTTCATTCTGTCATTTTTTCCCAAACATGTTGCAAAAAGCTTCGAGTTTGCTAGCAATGATTGATAAATTACCTAAACTTTGATTCTTTTCCTGCTGAGTAAAGGCCCAAAAAATAATTGTCTTGATCATAAAATGGTCTAATGAGAGACATGAAATCTCCACCATGTCATGTCATTCAGTTTGAACAACATGGAATACAGTGTCACAAGCAAATGTTATGCCAACAATCAACATCATGTGAGACTCTCGAGCAAGATTTTTAGACAATGGGCACCAAAGCTTTCCCACCAAGTGCTAATGCTAAAATCAATCACATAGAAATGACAGCTAGACATTTGTTGTAGTGCCCAAAGGTCAGGGAAATCTGCATGTGAGATTCATGTTCCACGCAACCACAAAAAGTTGAACAAAGTGTCTACATCATGCTCAATTATTCAAGAATGTGTTTGAAGTTATTTGATTTTCTCATTGTTATTACATTGCCCAGATAAGGATTATCCATCAGGATAACAAGCAGCAAACGGCATGTTAGTAGGGTAGTAATAATATGTCATGAAATGGCAGGCAAACTGACCCAGGTAGTAGCTCTTTCGTGTTGTAGCCCAACACTGACTCCAGTGAGAGACTGGCCAGAAAATTAAAATACTTAGCACCCTATGCCAGTTCAAAGTGGTCGCTGACAAGTTGTAGTACGTATCTTTTCTGTGCTGTGATCATTTTGTTCTTTGCTGATGCGACTACATACTAGTAAGAAGCTTGAAGATTTGCCGCTTCCTATTAAGTCAAATGGTATCGCTTCGTCTATGCGTCCATTTGTCGTTGGTGGTTTCTCAAGGAAACCGTTAGATAGCAGACCTCATTGTCGGGTACATATGGTTTTGATACTCTATGGACTTCCCAGGGACGGGACGCATGGGAGACAGGTACGATATAATGTAGTAGTACTAGTAGTATTATTTATTGGTAGCATATTAAACAAGTTGGGTGATGATACAAAAGTCCATGTAGTAGTAGCTCTGTTTCTTGGTCTCTTCTTCATCTCGCCTGGATCAAGATGGTGTTGTACCCTGCAGACGGTTGACCGTAAAAGTAGGATCGTACTCGTCTCCATTTGGGGCTGCACTGGAGCAAACAGAGTGGGATTTGAACCAAGAGACTCACGGCAAAGCCCGTAAAGATTTCGGCCGGTGTATGAAAGTAGGCCGTCGTTTTGTAGGCACCTAGAAAGGTAATGAAATACAGGTAGCCGAGACCACCAATCAGCACTGCCGGCATTACCTTGTTTTCTTTTTTCCAAAATGGTACTTGCAGGCAGTACAAGGTTTCGGATAGTGCCACAGGCACCAATTGGGCAAAATAGAGGACAACGTGATCGGAAAAGTCAAATTGCTTTCCGGTACAGGGAGTCTGGAAATTCTTCAAAAAGCTTTGGTACCAGCACGGCTCATCGCTGCTTGGAGTTGCCACTATCAAATGCTCGATAAAGTTGAAGAACGAATACAGGATCACTCCTCGAGCCAGCAGGACAGAAAAGTACAACGTCAGCCTTCGGACTGTTGTTGAAAAGGAAGGTATAGATGACAACGTGGATTCCCCGACTGGCAAATTCCCATTCAAATATTGAATCAGCCGAAGGAGACCTCGAAGAAGGAGCGGGCCTATTGGAATTAGCCATGCTTCAGGGAATTGTGACAGTCTACTTGCGAAGATGAGATAGTTCGGCTGAGGGTGGCAGTGCAGATTATTGAATTGAATGGTTTGTTGGAATGGCAAAAGTGAACGACGAATGATGAGAGAACCGAAATGAAAACCACCAAAGAGGATCCGTCACGAAAGAAGTCATCAATGAATGAACTCACTGTTTTGTCACAGATTCCCCACAGCCCATTGGATATCGAGTCTGCAGAGCAGCACACAAGGGCGTCTTCATCTTCATTCGACCCAGCCAGGACATCCACAAATGCCCTAACACAATCACCAGGAACATTGGATGGATCCACGGATATGTATTTTCTGAAGAGTGAGGTGATGAACAAAGGAAACAAGGTTGAGTTCTGAGAATGTCACGTATGATGTCTGGGAGCCGTCCTGACATTTGTTCCACAAGGCCAACTTACCGACCGTCATTGTCCAAGGATCCATAAACGAGTACTAGAAGCGAGAGAAAAAAGTGCACGCCCCATGCTATTTGCATATGGAATGTCTGCCATCTTGAGTACCGCTGTGGCGATACGCTTCTCCCCCATGCATGGGGAAGCATGCAGAGATGATGGCTACTACTACTGCTGCTACAAGACTCGTCAAAGGTGCAGTTGGTTGCTTCAGTATCGTCGTCCTCAAAGATCTTGTCTACTACTTGTTGCTGCTCCAATTCAGGCTCGCCATGAGCAGCCCCGGTAACTACAGATGGATTCTTGCACATAAGGCTTATATAATTATTAGGTGCTTGCTTGTTATTGTGATGTGTCCAGATGTGATGGATTCGCTCAGATCGACGTAACTTCTAACTAAATTGTGGGCAGTGAGTGAGTGGCAGTTAACTACTACTAGCTAGCTAGTAGTAGCAAGGAACTGGCATGGGGGACCGGAGTCGAAACGCAGTGCATAGGTGGAACGCTTTCGTCGATCGCTTCCTTTCGTGATGATTGATGCGAGCAAATGGACACGTCTACCTTTTTTTCTGATTGAGTTTGGTGAAATCCGCAAACCCAATCAATCATGAAACTTGAAAAGCGAAAAAGTGGTGATGTAGCCAATAAACTTGAAGGCCGTCACTGAGGTGGCGACCTGAATGAAGTCATTCACGTTTGTTACGGTAACAAAGTAGTAGGAGTGTCACGGTAGGTAGGTACGACGTAGGCAGCTACGGAAGATGTACTGGTACATTACTACGACGCAGCGGTATTCATAATTTATGCAGGACGTCGTTGCACTATTGTACTGTACAGTAGTAGTTAGTACGACCGAAAGACACGTTTTGAATTTCGGATGTCAGGCGCTTGTCAGCTAGTTTCACCACGTCAATTCCACCCGTGACACTTTGGGGCAGAAGAAAGGCAGATGCCAGCAGTCAAACTTGCCACCTTGGAGGAGATTTACCAATCAATCAACCCAGACACAATTTCCTTTGCACTACATACATCTTAACAATTTACAGCTGCAGATAGAGACTATAATGCTAGTTCGGTCACACATGAGACCCCTAAGATAGGGGAAGTGTGAAGGGGAGCTTTGATTGGCAAACGCTGCAAGAAGAACAAAATTGATCATTGCAAAGCAAAAACTGTCACATTTTGGCATTCAATGTACTTAAAGAAAAACCGACATGCTTTCAGCAAGGCTGGCTTGTTAAATGTTTCAATGCTTCATGCCACACCATTTTAAATTGGGCTTGCACGCACATTTGGTGCTCAAAGTTGTAGTGTTTTGCCGTCAATTGTGCTTTGTCGTCATCTCGGTCATTTTTCACGCAATTGTGGGTTTTGCATAGGCTTGGTGCTGAAACCAACACAGATTTTCTCTATGCAGCACAGGCAAGAGTGAGACCCCGGGAAACCTAATTGCGAAGACAATGTTTGAAGCATCCCAACACATTTCAGTTTTTGGATTCATTTGAGTTCATTTTAGGAGGCCCTTTTCCACCCCCACAAACTCGTCATCCTTTTCAGCATCAACTGTCTTCTCCCTTGATCTGAGCTAAGACTGTTTAAGCTCCATGCCAAAATCCGTCAAATCCTGAACATCAGGGAGACAAAAATGCAAATTGACTGCTCTTTCTTGTCTCATTGTGCCAAAGATTGCACATCACAGCCATTGAATTTGCTATGAACTGATGCTTGCAATTCCTTCAATGTTCCATTTGAGGTACCCTTTCCTCCTTTGCTGCCAGTTGATCACTGGAGTTATCTACAGGGCTCAAACCTCATGTTGTCAGAACAGTTGATGCGAGTGGCTCAAAGATCGCACTCGTTCTCGAATGCATAGTTCTGAGCTCGCCCCGCGAACCGGTATTTGGGACGTTATCCGTTAATTGACGGATTTGTGGTTCGGGTTACAAACAAACGAAAAGATAGTACGGACAATGATGGCTGAACTATCACTGCACCAACGCCACAGACAAGGATAACAACTGAAGGGTAGGCACTATGGCAGGTCTACTTGGCGGTCATAGGAAGCGATACACGCTGGAACGTCTAAAGTTTCTTTACTCTGATCTACTTCAGTCGATTGATATATCCAAGCGCGAATTGGGTCATCGCGGGTGCATTGAGGATGAAGTGTGGAGTGAAGACGAAATCGATGATGACGTGAAACAAAACCAAGAAAACGATGCCACCAGCAGTGGCAACCATGACAATGCGTTTCTGTTTTTGGCCCTGGCGTCAAGAGGATTGCGAAGAAGTCTTGAGTTTCTTCCTGGAATGCACCGTAGAAGAAGGAGGCGTGCACGCAGCCCCTTGAAACAGTTGTCCAACCGCTGGAGATCCACTACAAGTGAGGAATTAGCCGCCGCCTTTCGATTCCTGGCGGCCACAAAGGCCCCAGATAAGGAAGGGGACAATGGTGGTGCTGCAGCTTTACGAGACGACTCCTCTGTCTCGGCACTTCATGCAGCTAGACGAGTTGAAAAATCTGTTGTAGATATCATTCGTGAGATCGGAGAAGTTGTCGTCAATGGGGAGAAATCATTGTCAAATGTCAAGGGATGGGCAAGCAATGGCAGCACGCTGGTATGCGATCCCTGCTTTGAATACTTCTGCGAAAAGAACATGTTATCTCTTTTCGTTGATATTGCCAAGCAGAATCCCAATAACGATTCCAAAAGCAAAATATCAGCACAGCAAGGTGTAGTTTGGAGCCCATTGGTGAAGGCTCAAGTGCTACACACTGTTTCGCTGCTGGTTGCGTCGGGAGCACGTAATACCCATTCTCTATACTATATTCTGTCCCAAAATGCCATCAATGAACTGATATCATGCATGTTGCCGCTGAGTCTTTGGACGGATCCAGCATTGGAAAAAATAGTGCCCGCCTTGGTGGACTTGCTAAAGAATCTGGGTTTACAACTCGCTGGGACGCCGGATCTGTTTCCTTTTTTCATGAGAAACGAATCTCTTCCAGTCTTTGATGCTGCGCTAGAGATTGGGACCAGTTCTTACAGCCAAACGGACTCTTTTGTCCATATCACATGTCTCAGTCTAGTTGTCTCCGCAATGAAGATTGAATCGCCACCAGTTCACAATTGGGTGTCCTCTGCAATCCCTGAAATGCAAACCTTGTCAAACCATTTGTGCCAGCTGTTTCTGAATCGCTACTACCGCATCGCTGATTTATCTACTGGTTCGATTGTGGATGGGATTCGAAGCAATGCTGTGAAGATCCAATTGTTTGGCCTTCATGATCAAATCAACCTATTAAATGATGTGTTAGGCTGCGGTATTCCTGGACTCAATGTCCGATTGTGTGAGCTCTTTATACGACGAGTTATCTCAGTGGTGTTAATGAATACATTGCCGCCCAGAGAAAGGGCGTTCATTCGTGTTGGCGTTTCAGATTTGGATGTGATCCCTCAACGAGAGTGTTTGGCGCAGGTTTCCCTCATGTTCTTGGCTCAGCTCTTACAACATGTCGATTACCTCCCATTGGTGCGCATGTTGGTGGTGGCATTGTTTCATTCAAAATCCACCCCACGCCTCGTCAACTACACAACCAAATCAAAGCAGTCCATGGGACTGTTAAACAACAAAGATGACTACATTTTTGTTCCAGCTTTGGATGCCATTGCGCAAGGGAAGCTGGCTGATGTCGTAGACAATCCCTTTCGTCGTGCTCTATTAAAGACATTAAGTGGTGATGTAAGTACCTACTTGTTTGAGCTGCACGTAATGTATATTTCTGAAAAGATATCTGATGTTAGATGGCTTTCCTTTCAGTACGGCGAATGGCGTGTTCCGGTGGCAGCCATTATCTTAGAAACGGTACTTTGGTCGGAGGCAATGGATCTGAAGACATTGCAGCTTTTGGGCATTGTTTCCAATTTCGAACACAACGACAACGGCAAGGACGACGATGCAGAAAAGGAAGAAAAACGTGCCGATGATTTTACACCTGACACGTTAGTTTACATCCCCACTGAGGTCGAGGAAGCATTGGCAGCTTTCCTAGGCGATGATTCTCGTACTAAACTGACATCAGTTTCGACGCAATGCCTTGAATGTGCTGGATCAGTGGCCTTAGCGCTATTTTACAAATCACAGATGGCAATCATTGCGCACGGATATGAACGTGGAAAAGTTCAGTCTGTGTCGTTTGCAAACGAAAATGGCCAGACTCCAGTGCACACAGCTCTTGTTACAGCCAAAACAGTGTTTTGCAAACACGCGCTGGACTCTCAAAATTGCCTCAGCGTATCCAACATCTTTCTGGAGCTCTTGGAGTCTGCTGTCTGCACCCGATACAAGAAAGTAGCCTCTCCTCCACCAAGTGGTGCTGTCAGGCTTCAACCGCATCAAGCGTCAACGTATGCTTGCCACTTGTCGCAAATTGGATGTGCTTCGCTGTCATGCAGTTCAGACCTGTTGGTTCGGAAGTTCCGTTGTGTGAAATTTTCAGACGTAGACGAAGCAAGATTTCATGTAAAAATGGCACTCCACTTTCGTGCCTTGGTGAAGGTGATTGACAAATTTTACGCAGATCTCGAATCTAGATCATCCTTGCCTCCATCTCCTGGAAAAGGCGAGGGGTCTAACAAAATAGTGCTTGACCTCATTGACGTAGCCGATGAGCTGGCGCTGACCTTTGGGGGTTTTAGCGACAAACCGGATGTTAGTGCCGACATTGATTTGCGAGGAAGAATGACGTTTCCTTGTTCACTTTCAGATTCTCGTGCATCTGAGAGGGGAGCTCCTTCGCCAGTCAATAAATCAACGGAGGAGACCATGTTGCGGCATGCTGGCACGTTAATTCTGGTGGTAGACCCCACTGACATGTTTGTTGTCAGACCTGCTACGAAAAGTAGCCTGGACAGAGGAAAGATCGTATGCCGCATTCCGTTGCAGCGAGTTATCGCCGCAGCTTCTGACTCCATGTGGTTGCATGTTGCCGTCCGCCATCCTGACGTGGGGCGTCTAATCAAGAATGGTAGGTTCGGTCTGTTTTTGATACTTTTTAAAGCTCGATTGTTGCTCATCACAAGATTTTCCATTATTCTCGACTGCAGGAAACATGGTGCTTCGATTCGAGACTACTGGAACTTGCCTTATTGTTCGACAATACGTAGATCGAGCTAGAAATGCAATGCAACGCGACCTAAACGAGCACTTCCGGCTTTTGTTTGAACCGGAATCAGTTGGCGCCACTACGTCGCATCCACTTCCAGAGCAAAGTCGAAGTACTACAACTGCGGAGGATGAACAACACGAAACCACAGCTGCAATGGTTGAGCATAAAGAAATAACTGCCGCCAGCCAGGAGGAGAGAAAAGTGAATGCACTTCCAGAGCAAAGTCCAACCAGCACAGCTGTCGAAGGTGATAAACAGGAAGCAACAGCATCAAGTGTTGAGAACAAAGAAATGACTGCAGGCAGTACGACCAAAACAGAAGCAGTTTCACTGCCAGAGCAAATTCCAACCAATCCAACTGATGAGGATTGTGAACAGGAAGCAAGAGCATCAATCGTCCAGAACAAAGAAATGGCCGAAGACAGTGATGCTGAAACAGACGTGAATTCACTTCCACAGCAAAGTCCAGCCAGTACAACTACGGAGGATGATGAACTGGAAGCAACAACGCCAAGTGTTCAGAACAGAGAAATGGCTGCAGACAGTAATGCCGAAACAGAAGCGAAGGGCAAAGAGGACTTGTCGGCACTTGCCTAATGAGCGACCTCACAACAGTGCTGCCTTTTCCTTCACTTGTACACTTACTTCTGATCATTTTTCAACGCTACTATAACATGCGAAGAAAAAAATCTAGTCCACCGCGTGTCACTTTCTTACAATAATGTTATTTAAGTATATTTGGTCTACGCACGGGAAATAGCTTAATAATTTTTTTAGATATCGACGGATCCCAAGACGGCACAAAAATTACGGTACTTCTTGTATTTCAGTTCCAGCAAAAAAATATCAAACTTATCTCTTTCGTGAAAGTGCTATACCCACCAAGGCACCTGCACCAATTAGCACGGCAGTCGAACCAATGTGAAGAGTAAGAGAGCTGAATTTCTTGTCCTTATAAAGGCTCCTCTCGGGCACAGCCAAAGACACTTTGGGGAGGTCGGGCAACTGTGGTAGAACTTCTTTGGCCATAATGTCCACTGTTTTCTTGACGAGCCCTAGCATATCCTGTGCCCTACCTTGGGCAGCCGCCAGGACCTCCTCGTGATTGGCCACTGGACCATGCTCATGCGTGGATACATCCTCATCACCGGTGGCATCCACTTTATTGGTAATGAGCGATAAACAAAGGATTTGCATATTGCAGTGATGTGCCGCCACAATTTCGGGTACCGTGGACATTCCTACCGCATCTCCACCCAAACTACGAAGGAAACGACATTCGGCACGACTTTCGTACATGGGTCCCGAAACAAAGCAATAGGTCCCGTGGGGGACCAAAAAGGTATGCTTCAATTCGGTCGCGGCTTTTTTGGCACAATTACGAAGGCTCCTGGGGTAGGCATTGCTGGTGGGTGGAAAGCGAGGGCCCAATTCATCGTCATTGGGTCCCACCAATGGATTCTATTATTTGTTGTGGAATATATGTACAGTATGCGTTGTATAAAAGAAAAGGAGAATGGATATTAGACTGATTCGATGATAAAAATCAAACCCTTCCGTCCAATTCTGGCCTGGAAAAAGAAAATCATGTCATTTGCCACTTGTTTCAAAAATAATAATTGCCATCAAAACTAAACTCACCTTGCCTGCTAATTGTGGGATGGCCAAATGGTCGGATACACAAACCACACTCCCCACATCATAAGAGGGATTGAGCCCCCCTGCGGCATTGGTCACAATGACAACTTTGACTGTCAAACATCTCATGACATAGACGGGCAGTACAACGGTCTTCATATCATGACCTTCATACGAGTGAAACCGGCCTCGAAAACAAATGGTCGGAACTCCACTCAGCATTCCAAAGACGACTTCTCCCTTGTGACCGGCCACTGTACAATGCGCCGGGAATCCGGGAATGTCTCCGTATTGGACACGAAGGGTTCTTCCTTCCAATGTATCCGAGAGACCCGACAAACCAGATCCACAAATGACTCCCAACGTGGGCAATGGCATGCCCTCATCTTCGAGTACCCTCCAGAGGTAGGCGGCAGCGAGCCGATAGGGTCGGAAGGTTTCGTCCATTATTATTTTATTTTATTTTAATTCAGCGGTGAAACTCTTGATTTCTTCTTAAAAGGTTTATCTGTTTTTCGCTTAGGAATGCCCGTTGTCTCTCTCTTGAAAAATTATTTTTAAAAATGGTTTAGCTTTATGCACAGCAGTACTGTAGCGAGAGTCAAGTGAATAGCCGAGAGCGTTTTTATAAAGCTTGGTGGTGATGTTTTAGTTGTCACAAGACTTCGCAATATAATGTCCTTTGTGAAGGTCAGTTTGAAAAAGATTTGTAATTCTATAACTCAAGGAGGAAGAACAAACAAAACGTCAACTACAGTAGTCTACTATTTAATTTTGCTGCTTCTTACCCATCATGATGGTCATTGCCATCAAGCCCGGCCATCATCATCATCATGCATCGAGAACAAATCGATCGGAATTATTGTACAGTGAAAATCAACGATTTGAAAAGGTACGTCAGTCCTTTTCAAAAAGAAGAACAAACGTGCGTCTTAACTATTTTGAAACTAACCTAGTCCTTAATGAGTGAATCTCTTGAGTTGCTGATTGTGTGACGTCAGCTATCCTATCCACCACAAACAAAACAAGATCACGGAAGTTATCACGGATCGAGGAGGGCGGATTGATGATTTGGTTGGTGGTGCGGCCATCATCCCCTGCCATGCATGGGACGGAAATGCAAGAACCTCAACATCAACATTTTGAAACCACCACCATAAAAAAGAGCCTTCTGGACAGTTACTATAGTAGTATTTTGAACAGCACAACCACCAATCAACAACGGTACCAGCAACAAGTACTGATACTATAATCATTATTTGATTTGATGCAATTCAGAATGGTAGTCCTTCAGAGCAGATATATCAAGCTTGCTGTCTTCTTCAGCCTGCTTTCGGTTGTAATACGAGGGGTGGCTGCCAGCAGCAGTAGTCACAACAACAACGGCAACAACAACCATCGCAGCCCCTTCCAGCATCAAGAGCCTCATGTCACGGCGTTTGCTTGTCGAAAAGTCGATCAATCCTCTGACAAAAGCAACAACAATAACAACAATAATAGCGACGAAGAAACCTCTCGTACGACTAATAACGACAAAAGCAACATGGAACAGGAGGATGATTCTTCCGTCGTTTCGAGTTCGCTCCTTTACGAAGGCGGTTGTGTCGTTTCATCCGAAGCTGTCATGATGTGTTCGGGAGGATCGCAGTCATCGTCGTTGGCTGACAACAACAACAACAACAATAGTTTCTTTGGCTTTGATTTTGTAGTGGATGACAACACCGACTATGATGATGAAGAAACGGATGATGACGACGATGATGACAACGATGGTCACTCGTCCATGTTGTCGAATGACTCCTTGCGTCGTTCCCAACGAACCAAAGTAGGGGCGAGTGGCTACTATTCCCAACATCATAATTCGCCGTATGACAATCCATCCTCTTCCGGAAGCAGCAATAGCGAGAATGGGGATGGAATGATTGCCAGGTATTCCTCCTCTTCGCGAACCACAATGGCACTAGCCTCCAAGTTGTTGTGGTCCACCTTGTCCAAAACCAGAAAAACACGATCCACAATGTCGTCGACAGTACTACCACTACCATCCTCTTACTTTGGCAGCAAAAAGATTAACACAAGGAGGAAGACTGACAATAAGGCTTTGTCCATTCGAGGTGGCGGGGCTGCTGCTGCTGGAGGTGGAGGTGGACTGTCCAGTATGGGATCCGAGTTTGCCCAAAAGTTAATTGTCACAGCACTGGTCACACTGGTCTTTGAAGGTATTGTGGGTCATATGATGGAATTTGTCAAGATTTGTATGCAGACAGCTCCCGATGGAACATCCTACTCGCATGTCCTTAAATCCATTACATCGGAAAAAGGAATTGGAGGTTTATGGTACGTTCGGAACTGCGATATAGATTAGAGCCATTGTGCTGAACTTGACAAACCTTACTTATCAGACAATTCTTCTTGTTCCTCTTTGTTCTTACGACTCTTTCAGGGATGGATTTGTTCCATGGGGTGTCATTCAGTCCGTCTTTAAAGGCGCTGTCTTTGGACTAGCTCAGGCGGTGGCATCATCTCTCTTGGTGCCCCTTGCAGATCAGGGCATCATTCCCATGGCGTTGGCCAAGACCATGGCAGGTGGCATTGGTGGAGGGTTTCAAGGTCTAGTCTTGTCGCCCACTTTGTTGCTCAAGACAAGAGTCATGACAGACCCAGTCTTTCGCGAGAGAATGTCTCTATGGAAAACAACCTTGCTGAGTGGCAAGATCGGCTTTAAGGTTGTCGAGACAGAGGGGGTTGGTGCTCTCATGAAGGTGCGTTGGTTGTTGTGGTCTTGAATATAGCCATGATGGTTCTGACTGTTTCTAACTAACATTTGCAAACAAATCTTTTCATTTGGTGGGATTTCTAATTTGTCAGGGTGCCGGTGTTTTCTCAACCAAGCGTGTTTTCGATTGGGCTAGTCGATATTACTTTAGCGATTTGTTCGAAACACTTGCAAAGAGTTACAAGGGAGGAGCGCCTCTCACAGTGCAGGAAAAAGTCTGCTGTTCTCTGTTAGGTGGAACATTTAGTACCATTGTGACATTGCCTCTCGATGTTCTGGTGGCGAAGACACAGGATGCCAAGAAAGCTGGCGTGAAGTCGTCGGCGTGGGGAATGTTTAAGGATGAATTAAAAGAAAAAGGATGGGGTGGACTAAAGAACTCTTACATGAAAGGGTTTGAAGCAAGATTATTGCACGTCGCACTCACAACCGTTGCCATCAAAACCGGGACACCTATTTGTTATGATCTGTTATATCCACCGGTAGCAACGCCGGCAGCTACAGAGTAATTGCTGTGCAACTGTAGAATTAAACAAACAATATGCTGTAAACTAAAGTGACCGATTCATTATTACTGCAGTGTTCGAGATACTTAAAAATAGAAACAAGAAGCACGTCATAATCCTCAACCCTAGAAGCCTCCAGGTTTTCGGGCATTCAGAATCTCACGCTTGCTAGGAGGTACAACCGACGCCGGGAGCTCAGCGGGAATAGGGCGTCCCTTTTGAATAACCGCGTCGCAGAGAAACATCGCCACGACGTACTCGTCGTGGTCAAACAGCCCATCCCGGTCAATATCACTCAAGTTCCAAATCATGCGCAACTGCTCTTTCTCAAGTCCTGTCTTAACAAGAACATCCCGGGCTTTCTGAGTATTCAAGAAGCCTCCTTCGGGTCCTAATGCTTCAAAGCTCGACAGCAAGCGGTCGGCGGAGTCTTGCAATGCCCTGCCATCCGCGTGAAATGTTAGGAAAAAGTGAGTTCGGCCGAAAGTATGCTGCGCCATTGTATTCTCGTGTACTTTAAACGTACCAATAATGATCTTGGTCGTCTTCTGCGAAACCAAAAGGGTTGCTTTCCGTCTGCTCCGCTTTCTTCCCAAACTTTGCGTGCATGGCGGGCACCGGAACATTGGATGCTGTGGGACCGGCAGAACCCATTTTGGCACGTAGAGTCTCTGGCGAATCCTTTTCGCTGGGCAATTGCTACAGCACATCAATAAATAAATAAATAAAGTTAGTCGTTTGATAGTTGAAATGAGAAAATCCAAGAGGCGTCAGTTCTCCAACGTACCTCCATTAGCTTGGGGATATCGTCATTAAGTACGCTGTCCAATTCTAGGATCTGCTTCTCGGACAATGTCGAGAATTCTGTAAACTTCGTCTCCTTCAACTTTTCTGAGAAACTGTTGATGTCCTACAGAGAGTAACCCCACAAAGAGAAAATTACCCGGTGAGCAAAAACTGAAGACGGAAGCAACTGAATGAGATTGTTCTTTCGGCACTTACAGGGAAATCGCCTGGAGCAAGATTGTACTTCTTCAAGATTGTCCTAAACACATTGGGCAAGTCATTGATAAGCTTTTGCTGCTTCTTCTCCTTGCCCATCAACGTTGGCATCTGGGATTTGAGGTATCCGACGCTGTGTTCGCAAATAATGCGAGTTTTTAGAAAAATTGTGAGCTGCAAGACAACAAGCAATAAAGATGAACAGTAGTATTCAACTAGCACGTACATGTGAGCCAAAGCCTTGACCTTTCGAATGCGCTTGACGAGCTCATTGATTTTCCGGACAGCAGATTGCCGCGGGAGGATGGCCAAATCCTTCATGAGATCCTTTTCTTCTTGCTCAAAGAGTTCCGCGTTGTCCATGCAATTAAGTGGTTTCTCCCAAAACGATCCAACATACACGCGAGCCACTTCTGGAGAAGTCATAGTCTTTCCTAAGGACCAAAGCAAGGCGCCGTACACTGCAAAACATATACGTCATTTTTTGTCAGACGGGATATGAAGAAATTTGAAAGAATATCGTTTTGTCGACAGATAGGCTCACCTCTCATAAGTTGTTGTCGGTCAATTTGGTCAGCCTTGTTCAAGATACATCGGATTTTGTCCTCGTGTCCTTTCAATACATCAATGGCGCCTTTCAGCTCATCTGAGATATCCAATTTGTGGGCATCAAACAAGAGAATGATCAAATCGGCCCTCTGTCCATATGGTATTTGGGGATTTAAAGTGTTTGATTTAAATTGAGATGGCACACCACACTATCAAAGAAACTTTCCTCTAACTATAACCGCAAACCTACCTCAGCAAACCAAGCAACAACCTTGGTGAAATCGTAGCCTCGGTTTGTGCGCTGTTTCTCACCAGACAAGATACCCTGAATTTATGAAAAATAAAATGAATAAGCCAAAACAAAAGCCTTCATCGGAATGCTTCACAAACTGATCCACAATATATAGAAGAACGTACAGGAGTATCAATCATGGTAATGCTTCGAAGGACACTGCTGGGGAGCTGACTTCCTTCAAATCGACTCAAGAAGGAAACTCCAAAACGCTCCAACCCACGAAAGGGCAAGTCTGGGTGCACGGAGAGGGCATTTCCAGGGATCGTTCTTTCCTCTGGACCGTTGATCAACACTAAGAAGTCAAGCCAAAAGATTTTTACGTGAGACCTCCGAGCAATGAAAAAATGGCTTTCACGTGAATGAATCACAAGCAATTTTGCCACTGCTGCCTAACAACATACCTGTAAAACGATCCGTGGTGGGTTCGGGACCAATGCGCTGACCAGGAAATTCGCGTCCCAGCAAGTAGCGGATAAAACTTGTCTTTCCCACTGAGTACTGTCCCACCAAAAGCACCTGAGGTTTGGCTGGTAGAAAAAGAAAGAGACAAGGGAAACAATCGTATCAGTAAAAAAAAGATCGGAAAAAAGATACCATTTCGGAATTTTTAAAAGTCTCACCGTCAAATTCGACGTCACTCAATAGAGGACTCTCATAAAAATAATCATATTTGTATCGTTTCTCCACGGGGAGGACCGATTTTCGATACAACTTTTTCAACTGAGCCGAAACGTGAGCTGTTCGATTGGCGATTTCATCGACGGCTCCCCCTCCAGCTGCACCGGATCCGTTCATCGTAGAAGTAGTAGGCGTTGGCTGCGTTCCGTATGCTGCTGCGTCTGCTGCCCAATCGGCCATTTACAGATGTGTTCTACTAGCTATTAGTTAGTGATATACCCTTGTTGTCGTGTACTTAAACTATCGATACACTGTCTCCTTTGGAAGACAGGTGATAGAACAGAGTACGACTACTTAACTACTAGCTAGCTAGTAGTAGAGTCAGTAGGGTAGGTAACACACGTAACAAAGTGAAATAATTTACTTGGGATTGCCACCATCACGACAAGACGCGCCTTCACAACATGGCCGCACATTTAGCGAAGTGTGAGATCTACCTACTAGTAGTCAACGGATCGACTAACGGTTATTTACCCGGCTAAACGTTCTTAAAAGTAGCCATCATATCTAATAGTTAGTGCCTTGTATTTATTAGACTGCACTCTTATTAGCCAAATAGTCTACATGTTCTACATGTACCAGCTGGCAGTTGGCTCCACTGCACTGCTTCAGTAGACCTACTACTGTAGTACTGCTAGTGCAGCATGGCTAGCAGACTGCTAAAGGGGATGGCACCAGCTTGAAAGGTTACAAAACAAGTCAATCGCTTCACTCATCTTGTGTGGAAACCCAATTCATTAAAATGTGCAACATGCGGCAAACAAACACCAACTGTCAACGCAAACATGTGCCAACTACTTTGGCTATGCCAAGAGCAACGACATGTTTCTAGACATCTCAAGAAGGCGTTGATAGCTGTTAGATGTGTCACGAACACATTTCAAGAACTCTTGAAAATTGTGTTTCATTAGAAGACAACTGTGCATGACATGTGTGTCTCAAAAGTTTCAAAAGTTTCAGGAGTATCAACAGTTATGAAGATATGTTTTGAAGAGGCATCAAGAGTTCTCAAACATTTAAACAACACATTTTGTGATGAGCAAACAAACACGACTCAAATGCACAGATTCTAAGGGGAGTTTCGACAGACCTTGCTAGATTTTTTTTCTATTAGAATCTTTTCAGCTTCTGGTTAGCTAAAATGCGGTATGCTGGGCAGGACGGATAGCCATGTGGAAGACTTCATAATTGTCATTCAGCAAAAAATGATGTTGTGTTTCTTATGATTCAAGCAAGAGCTGCATGCATCTTGACGTAAAATTGTGCATGCCTGTGACTTGATCACATTGCAATGCCCTAATTTGCCTATAATTGGCTCTACATAGAGCATCCTCATACGGGACTCACAGGGTCGTGACTCATTCACAGAAGATGCGCTTCTCAGCGCATTGGACTAGTTGCTACTAGCCCAACTCTTCACAAGTAGTGAAGAAGGTCTCTAAGGATAGAATCCAAGACCGCGTAACCATCGTCAGCAGAC
>Ga0163149_10003702_pt1 | contig 17243 bp, 19 predicted proteins | sample OliLakLV19MP5G1_FD_148604 | JGI IMG/M metagenome (GOLD analysis project Ga0163149, IMG submission 148604) | Freshwater microbial mat bacterial communities from Lake Vanda, McMurdo Dry Valleys, Antarctica - Oligotrophic Lake LV.19.MP5.G1 | ecosystem: Environmental > Aquatic > Freshwater > Lake >...
GTCAATACCGGAAGACGACAAGGTTTGTCTGCTTTTGAGTCTATCCTGGCTGCCTTAAATCCCCTGGAATCCTTATTCCCCCTGAGTTGAGCAATTACCTTTGCTAAAGCCAACACCGATAAGTCCGCACAACCGTTGCAAATCACATTGACTTTCGTATTTATCGACCCATTCTCGTTGGCGTTGAGGTTCGGTTGGACAATAACACTGAAGAACCGGATTGATTGACTTTCTGGCTGGCGGCATAACGGTGCCCATCACCCGCCGCTAGCAACCTTAGCTAATTCTCGATAACCTCTTTACGGTCAGTGTGCATGGGCACCGTTGTGCCGCGTAATACACGACTATACAAGTGTTTTCCCGCTAGAATCGCGCAGATTGGGAATTGCAAGCATCATGCATAACCCACTCAAGAGTAGTAGAACCATACCAAACCAGTAAGGGGTAGAAGCGCTCACTCGACTGTAAAGCCAACTGACCCATAAGGGTGCGCTGATTCCTCCCAGTGCTTGCAATGCCTGAAGTCCACCTTGCATTGATCCTTGAATCTCTAGCTCAGTTAGCCTAGACATTAAGCCAGTTAATGATGTAACGGCTAATAGTTGACCCAACGCGAATAAAAATACGGCGACGTACAATAAGGAAGCCATGTTTGTGATTGAAACCAGTGCGAATACCAAAAAAGCGATCGCGGCTAAAAATGCCCCAATGATGGCAAGACGAACCTCCCCTAAACGGGGCAGCAGCAATGGCAGAAGAACCATTTGATCCAAAATATTAACAATTCCAAAAATTGCAAACAGAGGTGCAACCCGATCGGGTGTCCAACCAAAAAGGTCGCGAGTCAGAATTGGCAAATTGGGAACGAGTGCAAAGGGCATCATTGCCAAAATCAAGAAGCTCGGCAGCAGCCAGCGCAACTGTGTGGATTGAAAGAGGGTCGATAGCTGAGCAAAGGGATTGAGAGAAGAAAGTTGCAACGGCGATAAATTTTGTGGTTTTGGCAGTGTTTCAGGCAGGGTCACACAACCCCAAACTAGCGTTACAAGTAGCATTGTGTCTACCATGTAAAGCGGTACTTCAGGGCTGACTTGGACTAATCGCGCACCTAATAAAGGACCTAATATGAAACCTAGCGCGATCGCAGCGTTCACGGTTGCGAAGTTATGAGTTCGCGCCGATGACTGAGTGATATCGGCAACAGAAGCAAATACGGCACCTGGCACACCATCAAACAGCCCGAAAATTACTAGCCCTGCGAACATTGCCCACAATGCGCTTCCCAAACTCAAGATCAAGAATCCGAGACTGCCACCAAATAGACAAAGCAGTAAAATGGGTCGCCGTCCGATGCGATCGCTGAGCGTTCCCAGCCCCGGAACCGTCAGGAATTGCGCTAGCCAAAGTGCAGAATAAAGCAACCCAATCTCTAGCGCATTCCCACCATAGCGTCCAACCAATGTTGGCATAATGGGATTGATCGTACTGTAACCAAACTGAATTACGAAGGCAGCAAATAGTGCAAAAGGTTTGAGGCGACGCACTTGGAGTGGTTTATTCATGAGTAAATTCTTGTAAGAATAGATTGTCAGAGTCCAGGACGCATGATCCGCTCTGCAAGGGATGGCATGAGACGCTGAAGCACAAAGAGCAATTTCGTTTTGCCAATCCGCATCTCATAGCGGTCATTGCTAAAATCGTGCCAGAATTCTTGAACCAATGCCTCCGGAGTGATTTTGCCGCGTCCCCGTCCTCGCGTCATAGCAGTATCTACAATCGGCGGAATGATCTCAAATACTCGAACAGAAGTTCCTTCAAGCTGCCAGCGCAATGCCTTAGTAAAACTATGTAGTGCAGCTTTACTGGCACAATAGACTGGGGCACTTTGTTTCGGTACGATGCCTAAGCCAGATGACACGTTGATGATGGCAGCCGTCGGATGATTCAAAAGCTGCGGCAAAAGCAGCTTGGTCAGATGCAAAGGACTGAGCAAGTTGATATCGAGTTCGGTGGTAATTTGCTCTGGTACGATCGCAGAATCGGCAAATTCATAGTTATATTGAACGCCTGCATTATTAATCAGGATGTTGATATCAGGATAGTGATAAACCAACTTTTCGAGCGCTGGGCGATCGCGCATGTCAGCAAGCTCTACAGTCAGTGCTGGCAATTCGTGCTTCACTGCTTCCGCTTTGTGGGCATCTTTCCCTGTAAGGATCACAGTATTCCCCTCTATCAGAAACCGTTTTGCCAGCCCCAATCCAATTCCTGATGTTCCGCCTGTAATCAGAACGGTATGGTGAGCAGTCTTCACAACTTCCTCCAGTCCATGACATTTCCAGTCATCTTAAACGGGAGCTTGTGAGAAAGCATTAACATAGGTTAATGCGATTTTAGGTGGGTGCGAATCCGGCTTAGGGTCACTGAAGTCATACCGAGATAAGAGGCAATGTGATATTGTTTGAGCCGCGCTTCTAACCCAGGATATTCCTCTAAGAAACTGAGGTAGCGAGTTTTAGCATCATCTAACAGAAAAGCGCTTTCCCGCCGTTCCTTCTTGATGAAGAGAGATTCTGCAATTTTGCAATTCAACTGCTGCAAGCTCATCTGAGATTCTGCAAGCGATCGATAAGTTGAATAATCGGCAATCAATAGCTTGGCATCTTCCAGCGCTTGAATGAAAAGTCGAGAAGGCTGTCTCATGAGCAATGCGCTATACGCCGCCACAAAACTATTTTCAGCACAAAATGATTTCGTAGACTCATTGCCGTCAGAATCAACGTAGTATAAGCGTAGAATGCCAGAGAGTACGAATCCAATCGCTTGAGGCACATCCCCTGCACGAACGAAAAATTCACTTCGGTTCAAGGTATGGGTTTGAAATAAGCAAACTGCTTGAGCCGCTTCGCCCTCTGTAAGCTGGATGAGCGATCTCAGGATTGCAATCAGTTGAGTTTGCTCTTGATTTAGCATATTTGCAATAATTCACATCGAGTTTGCTCTGCTCAATATGCTAGTCACAGTCCCACACACAAAGTACTTTATCTTGAAAAATTACTTTCGGAACTACCATAACTCGAAATGTAAGCGGCACAACGATTGAGTTCAGCGGCGGCAGATAACTTTCGGATCTTCTCTATAATCTCTGTTCCGCCGCTGCAACGATTTGTTGGGCAGCTTATGGCACTCAGTGCACGGTCTTGCTGGCTTAGATAAATGCAAGTCATTGAAAAGAATATAGAGATTTTTCTATGGAAATGGTGCCTTTCTTCTGGACTGGAAAGTGAGCATTGCTACCTACCCTAGCGTACAATTAAAAGAATTAGAATAAACTGCCTCAATTTCCAAAGATTTAGATTTCTCTAATTTCTCTGGGTCACATACCCTGCAGCTTGCTGCGGTTTGTAGAACAGCATCCGATAGGGCGCTGTTGAGCGAAGCCGACCCACGAAGTGTGTGAGGCATAGCGAGGTGACACCCCGCAGCAAGCTGCGATTGGAAAGTTCATTTTGTCAGGTTATAGAGCCTGCCTCTCAAGTAGCACAGTACATAAATCATGGTGTTAGAAGCGTTTGTATTTTTAACAATCCTACTGGGTTTTTTCGGCATCATTTTCAAGAAAAACCTGGTGATGAAAATTATCTCCATGGATGTTATGAGCACTGGGGTAGTAGCGTGTTATGTCGTCTTAGCAGCGCGTGAGGGCTTGTTTACTCCGATTGTGGCTGATGCACAAAAAGGTGCGTATGCTGACCCAGTACCTCAGGCCGTAATTTTGACGGCGATCGTCATTGGCTTGTCGATTCAGGCTCTCATGCTGACCGGTGTCATGAAGCTGGCTCAGAATAATCCCACCCTGGAAACCAGCGAGATCGAGAAAAGCAATATGCCATGACCAGTTTGACGCTGCTTTGGATTGCCCTCCCGTTTTTAATCGGGTTTCTAATTTATTTACTGCCTCGATTGGATCGCCCTCTCGCTCTCTTTGGGGCGTTGGTTTCAGTTGCCTACGCTGCCCAGCTATTCATCGCGCGATCGCCCATCAACCTGAGGTTATTGGATCACTTTGGAGTCAGCTTATTACTCGATCCCTTAGCTGGCTTCTTTATCTTGACGAATGGGCTGGTGACCGCAGCCGTAATTCTTTACTGCTGGGGCAGCAATAAGACCCCGTTTTTCTATGCCCAAACGCTGATTCTGCATGGCAGTGTGAATGCGGCCTTGGCTTGTACAGACTTTATGAGCCTGTATGTGGCGTTAGAAGTTTTAGGGATTGCGACGTTTCTCCTGATTGTTTATCCCCGCAGCGATCGCGCCATCTGGGTCGGGCTGCGCTATCTGTTTATCAGCAACGTCTCGATGCTGTTTTATTTGGTGGGCGCAGTGCTCGTCTATAAAGCCCATCATTCCTTCGATTTTGTGGGATTGCGTGGAGCACCACCAGAGGCAGTTGCCCTGATTTTTCTGGGGCTATTAGTTAAGGGGGGGATTTTTGTTTCGGGACTTTGGCTGCCCTTGACCCACTCCGAATCCGAGTCTCCCGTTTCTGCCTTAATGTCTGGGGTTGTGGTGAAAGCCGCAGTCTTACCCTTGGTGCGATGCGCCCTGCTGCTGGAAGAGATTGATCCGATCGTGCGGACTTTTGGCGTTGGGACGGCGGTGCTGGGCGTGTTCTATGCCGTTTTCGAGAAAGATACCAAGCGCATTCTGGCCTTTCATACGGTTTCCCAATTGGGCTTTATCCTCGCTGCGCCAGAAGTTGGCGGGTTTTATGCCCTGACCCATGGGTTAGTGAAAGCCGCTCTCTTTTTGATCGCAGGAGTTTTGCCCAGTCGCAATTTTAAGGAGCTTCAGACCCAACCAATGCCTACGCCGCTTTGGGTTGCCCTCGCCATTGCCAGTTTCTCTATTTCGGGCTTTCCCTTGTTGTCTGGCTTTGGCGCAAAGGTGTTAACCATGAAAAGCCTGCTGCCTTGGCAGGTGATCGGGATGAACATTGCAGCGCTGGGAACGGCAATCTCGTTTGCTAAATTTATTTTTCTGCCCCATAAGCGCCAAGATAAAGCAGAGCCTTCAACTTTGCCTATAGGCTTCTGGGCAGCTATGTTGCTGCTGTTGGGTGGGCTGGTGGTCGCAAATGTGGTCTACTACGATGCCTATAGCCTGGAAAATATTGTCAAACCCCTGGCAACGATCGCCTTGGGTTGGCTGCTCTATTGGGTCATTTTCCGACAGCTCGCCATCAAATTGCCCCGAGTGTTAGAGGAGTTTGATCACCTAATTGGGTTCATGAGTTTGAGTTTAATCCTACTATTCTGGATGGCACTGGCATGATTGGACATCTCATCCTCCGACTCGTGATCTGGTTCTTGCTCACGGCCAATTTCAGTCTGGCCAATGTGATCATTGGTGTCATGATTGCCTTGCTATTGCCGCGTGGCTCCACCTCCCCAGAACGCCTCAAAGATCTGCTCCGGGGCATCGGCAAAATCATGATGGCGATTCCCCAAGCGTATATGGAGGCGATCGCGCTGATCCTGCGCCCCCATCTACACGAAGAAATCGTGATGGAGCGGGTGCAGTCGAGGCGATCGCCAGGGCTAGTTTTTCTGGATATCTTGCTGATTAACTTTACACCCAAAACCACGGTGCTGAAGTACCACTATGACGGCTGGTACGAAGTTCATCATGTGTGTCGGAGGAAGCAACCATGACACTGAACCTAGCGATACTCAACATCGCCCTAATCGCGATGATTTTGGCCTTGCTGATTCCGCTCTATCAGGCGTGCAAAGATGAGAATATCTGGCAGACTATGCTGGCGTTTTCCAGTGTCTCAACCAAAGCGTCCGTCATCGTCCTGTTGGTCTCCGTCTTGCGGGATGACTGGATGGTTGGGGTCGTCGGCGTGATCGTTCTCAGTGTGGGCAATGCTGGGTTCATGCTGCTGGCACATATTTTGCAACGGATGGAGGATGCATGATTGACCTGCTAAGCTATGGCTGTATTGGGGTTGGATTGGTCTTTTGGTTCTGGGGTACTCCGGTTCTGCTCACCCAGCGATCGGTGCTATTCAAACTGCATAATCTTTCGGTGTCCGATACCCTTGGCTCGATCGCGATTATTTTTGGACTGCTCTTGCAGCGACCTCGAGAATGGCCCCTGCTGCTGCTGGCCATCCTTTCCCTAACCCTCTGGAACACCATGCTGGGCTACGTGCTAGCCTTTTGCTCCAGCAGCAGCCCCAGCAGCAGCCCCGATGGCGGGAGGAACCACAATGGATAGCTACATCTATGTGCTGGCGGCGCTACTGCCCCTCGCTGCATCCATGGTGGTTTTTCAGGCGAATCCCTATCATGCCCTAGTGATTCGCGGCATTCTAGGCGCAGTGGCAGCGATGGTCTATGCCGTTTTAGGCGCAGCCGATGTGGCCCTGACCGAGGCTCTCGTGGGCACGCTGCTGGCGATTACGCTCTATGCCGTAGCAGTGCGCTCCTCCCTCGTCTTGCGTTTAGGGGTACTCAAGGATGATTTGAGCATCGCCGAGCAGGAGACAGACTCGCTCCAGTCTCGCCAGTTCCAGCAACGCCTAGATGGACTGCGGAGTCTGTTTGACCAATACCATATGCGAGTCGAACTAGTGCCCTATATGAGTCAGTCTGACTTGCAGCAAGGGCTGATCAATCAAGAAATTCATGCCACCTGCGCTCAACCCACATTGGCTCAGGCAAACCTAACTCAGCCAGCATCAGAGCCGCAAAACCACCCTGAGCCAACGCAACTCTATTGCCTGACAACTCGGCTCCGCCGCATCCATGAGATCCTGCAAACGGAATGGATGTCATCCACAACCCTGATCGATATCAACGCAGCAGAGTCCAGAGAAGTGCAGCCATGAAATGGATCTACATCGTGGCAGGGATCGCGTTTTACATCAAAATGCTCCTGCTCCCCAATGCCGCACCGAGTTTACCATTTTCGATCGTCGATGCAGTGCTGCAAGATAGTGGTGTGCCCAATGTTGTTTCGGGCATCATTCTCCGCAATCGACTCTACGACACAATTTTTGAGGTGGTTGTGTTTACGATCGCCATCATGGGTGTCAACTATCTGCTCTCCAATGAACATCCCCTTAGTGAAGTGCATCAGTTCACCGATCCGTCCTCTGTTCTATTGGCTCGCTTGGGAGCGACCATTGCAGCAATAGTAGGGATTGAACTGGCGATTCGGGGGCATCTCAGCCCTGGTGGTGGCTTTGCGGCAGGGGTAGCGGGCGGAACGGCGATCGCTCTGATTGCTATGACCTCTTCCCAAGAGTGGATGCAGTCGATTTATCGGCGGTGGCACGCCGCCACCTGGGAAAAAATTTCAGTGTTAGTATTCATTGTACTGTCGATGATGACGCTGTCTGGGATAGAACTCCCCCATGGGAACCTGGGCGAACTGGTCAGCGGTGGCATTCTTCCCATCCTCAATATCCTGGTCGCCCTTAAAGTCGCGCTGGGATCATGGACCGTTGTTTTGATTTTTATTCGCTATAGAGGGCTGCTGTGAAAAATAAAAAGTTGAGTAGCTGGACTTGGATTTAGAGAAAAAGCTTTCCACCTTAAGCAAAGGTATTTTCCAGGATTACCCTGATTTTCTGTTGAATTAAGCTCAAATCCTTCCTCAGTGTCTCCATTCAAAAGCCGTGCGGCCCATAGGTCTGGGCCGATGACTTCTGCGCCGGCGTTAACAGCCGTCTGGCCCACAGAACTTGTGCGCGTACAGTACCTCCGCGTCACAGATATAGGCGATGCCCGAATAATTGTCGAAAAACTCCAACGCGATCTTATCCGAAATCTTCAGGGCCATATCCTGATCTTCGGTGAGCACCTCGAACTTGATATTCGACTGGGTATCGGAAACGCTGGGTTGTCCCGAAGAGCGCACGTTGCGGCTGCCTTTACCGCCAGCGTCCACCACCGTATAACCGGTCGCCCCGGCTTCGTCGATGATCTTGGCGATCTTTTTCAGCAGTAACTTTTCCGTGACGATGACGAGCTTTTTGGCTGGCTTGGCCATGTGGGTTACCTCTTGATGTGTATATTCATTGAACTACATAGAAACTCAGGAAAACGGCAGCACCGCGCACTACCCGTGCTGATCTAGCCGCCGCGTTGGTCACCAGGCCAGGGGAGCACCGGCAGACCGCGACCCGTCTGGAATCAGCCGCCCAGCGCCTGGGCGAGGCCGATGAAGATTGGTATTCCCAAGGCGATCGCAACTGGCGTGCCGACGGCTGTGGACGCACCGATGTAGGCGGAGGGATTGGCCGACGGGATACCAGCTCGTAACGTGGGCGGCCCTGAGATGTCTGAACTGGAGGCGGCGATGACGGCTAGGATCACGACACCACCAAGGCTGAATCCCGTGGCGTAGTGGGCAATCATGCCGAGACCGAAGGCGATTAGCCCATGGAGCAGCGGTGCCACACAGGCATATACGGCGAACCACTGGGCCACCTTGCGCAGCTCTTTAAGCCTTGCAGCGGCCTCCATACCCATGATCAGCATCAGTACCGAAAGCAGGCCACGGAAAAGGGGATCGTAGAAGGTTTTATAGACACTTTCCGGCTGGGTTAGCAGACCTAGAGCGAGGCCGAGCAGCAGTGCCGTTAGGGCAGAACCCTGGAGGCTTTCCTTGACGATGGGCCAGATCTTGACCCGCTTGTTTGCGGTATCGCGCTGCTCGCTGGGATACCCGCCTGCGATCGCGCGCTGCTTGCTGAAATGATCTTCCTGCTTTCTAGTATAAATGCTGGCCAAGACGATCGCAGTTACGAGGGCTGGGATGTCCATGAAGGGGTAGAGTGCGGCGGCCCAAGGCTCGTATGGGATACTTTGCTCGTCCAGTAGGGTCAGAGCGGCGGCAAGGGTGGAGCCACTCACGGCACCGAACAAGCCTGCGGTTGCAAGAGCATCCACGACTTTGACCTTCGGCAGCTTTGCCAACGTGTAGCGCCCGATGAACACGATCAGTATCCCTATTGCCATGGCGAACAACGCAGGCAACAGTATTTCCGCCGGATTGGAGTTGCGGATCGCCTGGCCACCGGTCAGGCCGACTTTCATGAGCAGCATGAAGACAATGAACTGATAGACCGGATCTGGAATTGCCAGTTGGCTACCGAGGGAGGCAACGACAATACCACCAATCAGAAAGCCGAGTGTCGGGGACTGTAACTGCGCCAGGAAGCGCATCAAGAAATCGGATAAGAAATCCACGTTTAATTCCTCCTTGATCAGAACTTAGGGGTCAGGACGGCAGGAAAGCATAGATAAAAATCTATCAATACCTTAATTTTCATATTTTCAAATCTATCTTGAAATGCACCCGAAATTACATTGCGTTGCGTGAGTTTGCAAAGCAATGCTAAATCCAAATCATAAGTTTTCCTGCTATTTGGCGATCTTCGATGGCTATAGGTCTCGGGTTTTTGAACGTGTTCGCCCAGCAACCACCACCGCGCTCGATTTAAAACCGTAAAATCACGTTAGTAAATCGTAGGATGGGCACCGCCCACAAATTGGGTTGTTGTGAAAAATGGGAAGTTGAGTAGCTGGTCTTGGATTTAGAGAAAAAGCTCTCCAACTTGGATCAAGGTGTTTTTTCCAAAATCATGACTTTGTTGCATGAACCAAAACAAGTTAGTTTCTCCCTCACGCAGTCGGTGAATTAGCCCTCGACTTTGTAGCTCTCCGGTTTGCCCAGTTGAATCATCCGGTTAAGTGCTGCACATTGCAAGAATAATTCCACCGCTTGATTGTCAAATTTATGTGAACAGAGCTTGCCACCAAAGATCGCTTTAAAGCGAAACATCGTAGTTTCGGCAAGCGAACGACGACAATAATTGCTCTCCTGTTTCGCGACCCGTTCCTAAATCTCGCTACAAATGCTTCATCCCGCCAGAATGTATCCTCTCATAACCCGATGATCCCTTGATGGCAGGTGAATCGATCGCCTCTCATCCATTGCCTCTCGGCTACGTCCCCACCGAAAACTTGCGGCATAACGACTAAGTTGAGCGGCGACCGAAAACACTGAAACGCAGCAACAAATCTTTATTCGCCGCTCCAACTGGGTTGTGTACGCCCAGCATGGGCGTGAACTAATGGGGTGAAAGTCCCCTGGAGGAGAAGCAACGTCCAAATGATCGAAAAGATCCGAGTGACGATTACTCCTAGCTTAAGGCAAGGGCATTTCCGCGAGGAAGGGTCTGAAGGAAGCCAGCGGCAAACCGACGAGCCGACGAACAGAAACGTATAGAAGGCTGAGACCCTTGGGTGAGTTGGCACAACACAACGAAACCTATGGTTCAAGGGGCACAGTAAATGATGCGGTTGCGGCGGGACAGTTCACGCTCTTATCTGGGGAGTGCGATTCGTTCCTACTCGAAAGGCTGAAAAGCTTATAAGGTAAGGCTTCTAAGAGATAACCCCTTCTGGGTAGAGTTCGCACTTTAATCTCTCTTAGATGATAACTTGATGCGCTTATAGGTGATGCCTCTGACCCAGACCAGATCGCTAGTCCTATCCGCCTGGTATCCGAGATACTGCACGAGTGCTGAAGATTAGTCCGACTACGGTGATTGAGGAGTTAAAAAAAGATCGATACCTCAAAGCAGTCAATGAAGCTCGTCTAGCCCAACTTGAACCGACTCAAACCATCGTCAAGTTTTGCCAATGGGAAGATGTAGAGGCTGAAGCTGATGAGATGGGTCGTTTTGTCCACTCCAAGCAACAGCAACGTTGGTTGTGGCACGCGTATGCCTTTGGCGGAGCGAAGCTCTATGATCATGCAACAGGCGAAGTATTGGCATATGTCTTGTCGAACCATCAAGACACGGCATTTCTAGAACTCAAAGCGTTGTTAGAACCGTTTGGTATTATGCAGTTCTACACGGATGGGTGGGTAGGGTTGATTCTCTAAAGAAAACAAATTCTTGAAAGTCCTATTTTTAGGTTCAACTTCTTTTGAGGGTAAACCAAAGAATAAGGGTTCCAGAGTTATTCCTCTGTTAGAAAATCATCCCTAGGATGGGTGGGGGGCTTACGAGCGGCATCTTGATCCAACCTTTCACACGGTGGGTAAGGCGAACACTCAAACCATTGAGCGCAAGCATCTCACCTTACGCACCAGAATTAAGCGACTCGCTCGCAAAACCATTTGCTTTTCTAAGTCAATCTGGTTACACGATGTGGTCATTGGACTGTTTATCATACGCCTTCGGCGGAGCAAAGCTCTACGCTATGAATTTGGCTTGATGGTGTAGGAGTCATCGACAGGTCTAGAACATGACCGATTTTGCAGGGGTATGGTGAAGTGGCAAGCGATCGCACTTTTACACTAGAAAGCATTGGGTTTACTGGCGAACTTGCTACGCTTTACGAAGATGCGATCGCTTGATTGCTGCCATCAATGGGTCGCAACCTCCAAACTAACCTTCTCAACACAACGGTCTTCACCTGAAATAGGACAAGCTACAGATTTCTCTCCAGACCAGTCGGTAAATGTGTTTTCATCCTTGTAGTGTCGAGGTGTTTGTAGCATTGTTTGCCATGCTTTACCAGCATCCATCAAATTAAACCGCTCTGGATAGTGAGTTTTCAGCAGCGCTTGAACCGTTGGATAGTGGTCTGAGCTTAAACCTGGAAAAATATGATGCTCTGTATGATAAGAAAAGTTGAAATGAAGCAAATCGAATAGCTTGGGCACTCGAATTGACAAACTATTCACCAGCACATCATTGGTACTCGTCATGCGACACGCCATATGATTCGTGTAGATGTAAAACATTACGCCAGCGTAGCCAATCCAAATGGGCAAGAAATAGCTCAGCAGTAGCTTCACAGGCTGAAATTCTAGATAAGCTAGCAGACTCAAGTGAAGTCCTAGAATCGCCAAGAACTCCAGCGCGATCGCCCGCCGCTCTTTGTTGCTGACCTGAAAGGCAACCACAGGATACTTAGTTTCGCCATCATTAAACAGCAACACTGAAGTGAGATTGCGAAATGCATGGACTCCCCACGCGTGAGCCATGCCAATTGTTAATAGGATAGGATTTACTTCAGCCGAAGGAACAAACGCATTCTGAATCCATTTTCCCCAAGTGTTGGGTTGAGAGTGCAGATAGTTGCGATCGGGGTCTTGCAAAGAATTAGTCTTGCCGTGATGTTCGCGGTTATGCACTGCTTTCCACAAAGTTGGCGGCATCCATCCCAGGGTTAGACCCAACAAACTGATAACTCGCCTGACCCACGGATTGCTAATTGCGCGGCTGTGCATGACATCGTGAGTGCTAAACAGAAGCACAATCACGCTGTTTCCCATCACCAATGCCAATGGCAAATAGAGCCAGAGAAAATACCACTGCCAGCGATCGAGATCGGCAGCGATCGCCCAACCTGCAAATAAAATTGCTAAATTAATCAGCAAAATCCAGGCTTTATCTGGATTCGGTAAAAATGCTTCGGCAGGAAGTAAGGGACGCAGTTTTTTTGCGTAGTCTGCCTGGGTCATCCAAGTTTCTTGGTCAGTGGAACTCATAAATCTCTGTAAGTTCCTTTGAAGAGTAATTGCATTGTTTTTGAGAAATCTTTGAGTAGTCTTTGATTAGTTTAAAGGTCACTTTTATTAAAAGCTTTCTTACTTTTAGTGAAAACTAAACTTATGTCAACCATAGCGTCGCCGTAGACTAATTTCACCCTCACATGGAGAGATATTTGGTGCAAAAAGTCTGAATAAATATATCCTGGCACCATTCGGCTGAGCGCACCTCGATTGAGCGATCGCCGAACGTCTGATGTCGAATCCTCAAGCCTGACATTTAGCACCTGAAACCTGTCTCAGCCAAGGTATACTTTATGGCTTCAGGTGCCGCTATATTTACGCAGTCAAGATTTACGCAGTCAAGCCATTGCCCTTTTTCAGCAGTTCCTTCAAAAACCAGCGGTGCTTTTGATGAACTTGCACTAATCGGGTATATAGATCCGCTGTGCCGATGTCGCCAGCATCCGCCGATGTATTTGCATCATCATGCATCTCGGCAATAATTTGCTCGTGGGTGGCGATCGCCTCTTCAATCATTTCGCGCACCGACATTTCAGCAGTGGAACCTTGAATCGAAGCGGTCGGCAAATAATCAGCCGGATTTGCCACAGGCTTACCATCAATCATTAAGCTGCGTTCTGCCAACTCATCAACCATGGCAAAGATCTCGCTGCCCTGCTCTTCAAATAGCAAGTGCAAATCGCGAAAGAGTGGACCAAAGGTGAGCCAGTGATATTTCTTGTAGTTGAGGTAGGCAACCAGCGCATTCGCCTGATTGCGATTGAGCGCTTTGACTAAGGCTGTTTGTGAAGCTTGCAGAGTGGTCGTCATAATATCCCCTTCAAAAATATCGTGATCTTCGACAGCTTATAAATGTGGAAGCTGCACCGAACTTTCTAAATCATACTCGTTATGAGTACGTTTTGCAAGTAGACTGTCAGGATAGGTGCAAAATTGTTCGGCGACTAAAAAATGTCGGCAGGATCGGCATCTTGCACTTTGCGAACCGCGATCGCGCCCGAAATGATGCACATCGTCATTGCCAAACACAGCACTAGAATGGCGCGATCGGTTGTCATGGTAATCGGTAAAGAGGTCGCATTACGGGTCAAATTATACAGTCCTAAAGACAGCAGAAAGCCTGGAATAAAGCCCAAAATCGACAAGATCACTGCTTCTTGAAACACCAGCGTCAGCAAGTAAAAGTTGCGATAGCCCATTGCCTTCAGCGTGGCGTATTCTGCCAAGTGATCCGTAATATCGGTGTAGAGAATTTGGTAGACAATCACTGTGCCCACCAAAAAGCCGATCGCCGTCCCCAAGGTGAAAATAAACCCGATCGCCGTACTGCTACGCCAATAATCTCGCTCAAACTCAATAAATTCTGCTTTTGATAACACCTTGACATCTTCAAACGGATCTTGCAAATCTCGCCGCATTTGTTTGAGTAAGCTATCTAAATCAGCACCCGGTTTCAACGTCACCATGCCCACATCAATCATGCCGCTAGTGCGACGACTAAAGATCCGGAGAAAATTCGTGTCGCTAGTGATGATGTTGCCATCGGCTCCAAACGATGCCCCTAGCGCGAATAGCCCACCAACCGTTAATCGCCGACCTGCCACTTCGGTGACCACTGGCTCACCTGTCGCAAACAGTTTAGGAATGGGACCAAATTCTGCCCGCGATTTTTCGTCAAATAAAACGACATCTGCCAGACGAATTGGAGTGAGATCGGGCACCAGTTCACGGCTAAAAATTGGTCTGGAGGGATCAAATCCAATCGCCAAAATGCCCCGTGTCCGCTGGTTCTCCGGGTTTTTCCACAGGGCAAAATCCAAGTAAATCGGACTGATGGACTCTACGCCGTTGTACCCAAGCGTTTGGTAGAGCCGCCGCTGCGAGAAATTTTTCATCGCAATCATAGAGGTTGATTGGGGGCTAATTAAAAAGATGTCTCCCTGTAGCTCTTTGTGCATACTGATGGAACTGTCAAACAGCGCATCTTGAAAGCCAAGCTGAATGAACATCAAAATCACCGCAAACCCAATTCCCGCCAGGGCAATCAGCAGGCGCATTTTCTCGCGTTTAAGCTGCAACCAAGCCAGAGGAATTGCAAACATGATGGATTCCTCTAGGGCTTAATGTTGACTTTGACTTGCAAATTCGTTAATCCAGAAACGGGCTGACTGTCGTCCAACCGAATTTTTACTTCCACCACGCGCACATCGGTATTGGCGGCAGGGTCGGTGTTTAACACGTCATTTTTGCGGATAGCAAGCCCAATTTGATCTACAACTCCAGAAATTTCGCCCGGAAACGCAGGACTCGTAATCACTGCTTTCTGCCCTCGTTTCACTTTTTGAATGTCGGTTTCATAAATTTCAGCGATCGCATACATCTGATCGGTTTTACCAATTTCTACTAGTCCATCGCTGCCGATTTGTTCTCCCTCACGGGCGTGGACTTTGATGATTTGCCCCGCAATCGGCGATCGCACCACTGCCGCCTCCAAATCTGCCTTAGAGCGCTGCATTCCCGCCATTGCCACACTTACCGATGCCTGCGCTTGCCGCACATCCGTTGGGCGCACTTCAGCCACGCTGGAGAGTCTTTTAACTGCCGCGTCATACTCGCTCTTTGCCTGATCTAACTCTCGTGCTGTTGCCTCTGCTGTCAGTTGCCGATTTCTCGCCTCCTGCTCAGAAACTGCCCCATCGCGAAATAACTTCTGGTAGCTTTGGGCTTCCCACTTTGCTGTACTCAACTTTGCGGCTAGGCGTGCAACACTCGCTCGCTGAGATTCTGCTGTCGCTTGCTGCGCTGCGATGTCGCCTTGTTTAGCACCCGCCTGCACTTGGGCTAATCGGCTCTGGGCTTCTTGCACTTCCGCTTGAGATTGCAGGGCTGCTGCCATTAGGCGATCGTACACATCCAGCACGGCGATCGGCTGCCCCGCTTTCACCTGTCCCCTTTCCTGCACCAACAACCGAGCGACCCGTGGGCTGCCAAACACGGGAACGGCAGACCCCGAAGTAGACGGTGCAGCAACCTTAACCACCTCGCCCTCTGGCTCTAAGCGACCCAGTGCTGTGATTGTATTAGCGGACTGTTCAACCGTTGGAGAGGCAGGCAATGAACCGGATTGGCTGGTGGATGAAGGGCGTAACGCCAAATAGATTCCCAATCCTGCCACTCCTAGCGCCGCAGCGACCAACACAGCGATTAGCGTCCCTGGAGATTTTAGTAACTGTTTTTCACCCAATTCGCTCTACCCGTTAATTTGTGCAAACGTCATAAAACAGATTGTTACACAACTAGTGAAAGCCAGTGAAAGTATTCATGCACCCTGTTGATTATTCATTTAATTTGCCACTAATGGGAAGTTTATGCACCTTGCGCCATACGGGTCGTTCTAAACGTAACGTTTGAGCCTTCTTGAGTTTGCTCTAGCACTAGAAGTGGAGTGGGTTTTGCTTTTTGATCCCAGCGCATATTGGCAATACGACCCTGGATTGTGGGCTGCCAGCTATCGTGATCGCTAGTGGGGCTAAGAAAGGTTTCAATACAGTCAATAATTTGATTGATGGTTACAGAGGTTGGCTGAGTGGGTAGCTTAAGAATTTTGATTTCAATCCTAAATAACACCCGCTTCATGCCTTTTGGCAGATCGCCGGGTTCGTATTCCACATCAAACACCTCATCGACTTGCCGACCACCGCTAGCAATCCCAATTTCTCCCTGATGCGGCTGCGACGATCGCAATGCCATGGTAATTTTGTCCTTCACTTTCATCTTAATTTGGTTCAAAATTGCAAAGTGAAAAACTTCTTCATCCATCCGCATTCGCAAATAGTCTAAATTAAATTCGCGAGAGTGAATCAGGTCAGGGTTTCGCTCCATTTTGCCGATAGTGTCAACGGCATATTTGAGCTTTTTTTGCAGCTCGCGATTTTTAAACGTTTCAAACTTAAGCTGTTTAGCCACTTTATCGATGCTGATCTTAGAAACAACTCCTAAACCAACCAAGAGTAGAAATAACCCACCAGATGTGGCTAACCACAAAGGGTTAGAGCCAGTATCGGCAGGCTTTGTAGATTGTGAGATCGCAGTGAGATTTTGTTTGACAGGTTTGCTAGTAGCTTTGGCTAGCAAAGGTTGCACAAGAAAAATGGGGACGGACATAGCGCTTTTTACCAAGAGGTTTGGTTCTATTTAAAAGAGTGCCCAAAATAGACGTACGGTTTACATATCTCCATCTAGGTGTAGCAAACTTTAAGAAAAAGGCTGTAGGGGCTGCGTCCTAATCGGGCGTTGATGTCATAGCACTTAATAAAGTTGAAGACTTCTAGATATTCCCTCTAGCCAGAAATCCTATCTTTCTAAAGTTTGCTCAATAATTCAGCTAACTCCCCCTCGCTAGCCTGATAAACCGTACTACAAAATTCGCAGGTTGCTTCAGCCCCGCGATCGTCTTGAATCATTTCCTCTAGTTCTGCCTGACCAAACAACTTCAAAGCATTTAGCACCCGCTCATGGGAGCAGCCACAGTGAAACCGCACCATTTGCACTTCTGGCAAAATGACCAAACCCATATCGCCTAGTAATTCATCAAAAATTGCGGGAATGGTTTTGCCAGCTTGCAGCAAAGA
>Ga0163149_10003706_pt1 | contig 17232 bp, 39 predicted proteins | sample OliLakLV19MP5G1_FD_148604 | JGI IMG/M metagenome (GOLD analysis project Ga0163149, IMG submission 148604) | Freshwater microbial mat bacterial communities from Lake Vanda, McMurdo Dry Valleys, Antarctica - Oligotrophic Lake LV.19.MP5.G1 | ecosystem: Environmental > Aquatic > Freshwater > Lake >...
CTGGAAAATATACAAAAACTTTACCCGATCCAAAAATTGATTCCCCAGAATTGATTAGGGCCTTTGTGGCTGGGTATTTGGCCGCGGATGGCACTAAGAAAGTGACCTCTCTTGATTGTAAGAGATATAACGGAATCCAGGCAACGGGAAAACAAGCAATAGATTTTATAAGAAATTGTTTCCCCATAGCTGGGGTACATATCATTTCCGAAAGAGATTTGACGGGACAAATCACAAATTTTGGTACAAGACCATATACAATCTTGTTTACAACATGTGATCATTCCGGATCAAAATATAATTCTGGATGGAAAGTTAAAAATATAGAACCATTTAAAACAGAAGAAGTCTGGTGTCTAGAAGTGGAAGAAGATGAATCCTTTATTTTAGAAGGCGGCATAGTAACTGGCAATTGCACTTCGTCGCACTTGGATAGGCCTGCTTTCTTTGGTGAATATTTCTATATTCTTCTATGCGGCGCCGGCGCTGGTTTCTCCGTGCAGAAGCACCATATGTCTAAGCTACCAATGATACGGCCGCGCACCAAACAACCAAAGACTCACACTATAGATGATTCAATTGAAGGATGGGCAAGCGCGTTAGATGTATTGCTTTCATCTTTTTTTATTGGTGGAGGTGTTCACCCCGAATATGAAGGCCGCCGTGTATTCTTTGAATACCATAAGATCCGTAAAAAGGATGCCATTATTTCTGGTGGCTTCAAAGCACCAGGTCCCGAACCACTAAAGCGGGCACTACAGCATGTTGAGGAATTATTAACGTCAATTGCAGAAGAAGGCATTCTCCGACCAATTCATGCATATGATATTTGTATGCACGCCGCGGATGCGGTATTATCGGGCGGCGTTCGCCGCGCGGCAACCATTTGCTTGTTCTCCAAGGACGACCAAGAAATGCTTCAAGCAAAAACAGGCAATTGGTTTGCCGAGAATCCACAACGCGCCAGGTCAAATAACTCTGTTGTTCTCCTGCGTTCGGAAGTCAAGCTTGATGAGTTTAAAGAAATCATGGAATGGGTTAAACAATTTGGTGAACCTGGTTTTGTATTTGTATCATCACTGGAGCATTGCTTTAACCCCTGCGTCGAAATCGGAATGTACCCTAAAACGGTAGCCGGTGTTTCTGGTTGGCAGGGATGTAATTTGATTGAGGGCAATGGAGCAAAATGCAACACACGTAAAGAATTTTTTGATATGTGCCGTGTTGCGGCCATTCTTGGCACAATGCAGGCCGCATATACAGACTTCAAATTTGTTGGTCCCGCAACAAAAGAAATATTCGAGCGTGAGGCTCTACTTGGTGTTTCATTAACAGGATGGATGAATAATCCTGATATTTTGTTTGATGAAAACATTCTAAAGGATGGTGCAAAGATCGTTCGGGAAACTAATAGGGAAGTGGCCAAGATGCTTGGCATTAATCCATCGGCGCGTACCACTTGTGTTAAGCCAGCAGGCAACGCTTCGGTGTTGCTTGGCACCGCTTCCGGTATTCACCCCGAGCATAGCAAGCGTTATATCCGCAATATTCAAATTAGCAAATCGCAGGAAGTTTCCGACATAATTCGGAAGCACAACCCATATATGGTTGAGGAATCAATTTGGTCTAGTTCCAGGTCTGATAATATAATCTCATTCCCTGTTATACCACCAAAAGGTTCTATATATAAGGACGAATTGAATGGCGTAGAATTCCTTGAAAAGGTTAAGTTGGTACAAAACACATGGGTAGAAGCTGGCACCGATGAAAGTCTCTGTGTTGACCCCACGGTACGTCATAATGTATCAAATACTGTTACCGTCCGACCCGATGAATGGGATGCCGTGGCGGAATATCTGTTTAAGAATCGGAAGCACTTCACCGGTGTTTCCCTCATTGGAGAATCAGGCGATAAGGACTACTTCCAGGCACCAAACATAGAAGTTCTATCTCCTAGAGAAATGGTGCGCAAATATGGCGAGGCGGCCTTGTTTGCTTCCGGACTAATTGTTGATGCATCCAAGGGATTCAAGAATCTATGGGACGCCACATTCATTGCGCAGCAGACTACAGATGATTCCAGTCAGGAATTAAAGGATATCCGTGCTGACTGGGTTCGTCGTTTTATCAAGTTTGCTGAAAACTTCTTTGAAGGTGACCTGGTAAAGACTTCCTATTGTCTGAAGGACGTTTACATACTATATAAGTGGATGAAGATTCAAATCAATTTCACTGATATCAACATGGAAGAGCATTTGAAGATTGCCAAAATGATCGAAATAGATACTATGGGTGCCGCCGCCTGCGCCGCGGGGGCATGTGAGGTATAATTTATATCATATAACACCAAGTAAAAATAGGAAATCTATTTTGAAAACGGGGTTAATTCCTAAATTTATGAGAAGCACCCTTACAAAAGATGGTGATTGGGAAAAACAACCTAATGTAGTTTGGTTAACAAATGATCCTAATTGGATCTTACAGAACCAGGCTGGTTCTGATTGGTGTAAAAAACATAAACCAATCACGTTAAAAGTAAATACAAAGGGATTAAAAATAAAATACCTATATCATCCCGAATATCACTGTTACGATATAATAGTACCAGAAAGAATAACGGAATTTAAATTCCGTGAAAAAGGAAGAAGATGAGTAAAGAAGTAATTAATCACATATGTTCCTATTGTGAGAGCGAATTTAAACTCTCATTTGATAGCGACAGAATAACAAGCTTTCCGAAGTTCTGCCCGTTCTGTTGTGATGAAGACCTGGCCAACGAAACCGAGGACGAACAAGAAGTGGACTTTGGCACCTACGAGGAAGAAGATCCACAACTCTAATAAATACTCCTATAGGAGTATAACATGTGGACTTATGAAGATAAGCCCTTTGATGAAAATCAAATAGGCGATAACATTGGTTTTGTATATCTGATAACCAATACGGAAACGGGTCGGCAATATATCGGGAAAAAACTATTCCAATTTACTCGAACAAAAAAACGAAAAGGCAAACGTAACGTAAAAGTTAAGAAAGCCTCCGATTGGGAATTGTATTATGGCTCGAACGAGGAACTCAACCATGATGTTGAAGTTCTCGGAAAAGAAAAATTCTCCCGCACAATCCTAAAATTATGTCCGAATAAAGGGACATGTAATTATTGGGAAGCGAAATATCAATTTCAATTTGAAGTTCTGGAATCCGACAAGTGGTATAATTCCTGGATTTCCTGCAAAATTCATAAAGCGCACGTGAAACAAATTGTCACTACCCACCTAACATAAAATCGTTTGTGCATTGCATCAATTCCTGATATACTGTCTATAAATAGATCGTAAGATAAAAGGAGACTGTAATGTTTACGAAAGTGGCCGGTAGCATCGGCAAAGGAATGCTAGGAGTTTTTAATAGCGAGAATTCAGAATCAGCATTGGTTCAAATGTTCCGTGTTGAGTATGGAAAAGAGTATCGCGCGGCACGAAAATTTGGTGCAGTAATTAATGAACAATATGTGAATCAATTCTTAGCCGATCAAAGAACTGGTACATAACCAGAACAAATAAGACGTAATAAAGTTGCGCAAGAGCCTACGAAATAGCAATTTTCGTAGGCTCTTTTTTATGCTCGGCCTCTTGTAATCCTCAAAAAAAAGCTTATATTGGTAGTATGAGTACATATCTTAAAACGTTTCGGAAATACGCAGAGATTCCTCTGCTATTGCAAGAATATATTCTTACCGTTAGCGGACGTCAGGAAATTGACGAATTGACGTTAACCGAGATTAATGATTATCTCGTAGGACTAGAAGAATATCATGGCAACTACTCTGAGTTGCAATCATAGGGGTGCGACAATTTGTCATCTTTAAAAATGACTATTGAATCACTATATTGGTAGTATGAGCAAGAGAACAATAGAACAAGTGTTAAAGTAGCCATGAGCGAAGATATTGAAATGGTAACGATTACCAAGAAAGAATATGAAAGTCTATTACGCGATTCCGCCTTTTTAAATGCATTGGAGTGCGCGGGAGTCGATAATTGGGACTATTATGATGATGCCTTGGAATCTTTTAATCAATGAATCTTTCGCGCGAAATCAGTTCAAAGTTTGTCGAGACGGTCACTTGTGACGAAATTGGCATTAACGGTTATGCGGAATGTTTCACCAACACGGATTCCGGAATGCTTGTCGCTTTTTCGAAACACGATTCGCTCGTCCACTTTGTTGACGCTACGGTTTTCATGACGCCGGTTCTTTCGGGACTGTTTACGTCTTTTCTAGTTTTCGTTTTCGGCATGGTTTTTCTTGTTGCATATTCATCTAAGGACAATTCATAATGAATCTATATCTTGCACGTTATAAGAATAAGGAAATTGAAGTCACCTCTGACACACAATATGGCGCCCAGCTTAAGGCGGCCGCAATTTTCAAGGCACGAAAGTCCTATGAGGTACACACGGTACTTTTGGAACTTAATGGCGTTCCTTACGTTCGTTCAACAGCATCACTTTAAAGGAGTCTAACATGGCCAAAAAGATCAAGTTTCCCGAACACACCAAGGATGAAATGAAGGCGATGGCCGCTGAATTTTTTGATAAGGGTGGAGTTATCAAGGTGTATCCTACGCGGTATGCAACTGGTTGCTTCCGCGCGACTCTAACCTCTGTTCATAAGCAGAAGTGATATGGGACGCAAAACAGTAGACGTGGAACCGCTCAAGGAGGCTATTAATGCGATCCTTCGAGATTCTATTTATTCAAAGGAAACCCGCCAAGGTTGGTGCGATGCGCTTGAAGTGGTTCTTTTCCAGTCTAATAATTACAAGGGCTTTGCCTATTTGGACGCGGCCTCGGTACCGAAAGGCCAACTTCCCGGTATTGTGTGGGTATCAGATACGAAATGCAATTTTGACAATACTGACAACACGCGCCGATTCTATAGCTAAGTTAACAAGGAACTAATATGCTTATCGAACAAAAATATTTTGACGCCTATACTGCTAAGATCAAGGCAGATTACGCAAGGTTTTCAGCAAATTCATTATCAATTACGGTTGAATATGAATATGGCAACAAGTTTATCAAGGTCATAACTACTACGTGGGGACAAAGCGGCGTTCATTCTTTCATTGCCCTTGGTGCAAATCCAAAGGACACGTGGCCCACGGGCACGATTCTAAAGGCCGCTGGTTGGCGCGCCCCTGCACAGAACTTTTCGCGCGGCAGTATCTTTGATCCTGCTCTCCCCAACGTTTATTGGACGAGGGCCCGTTAATGAAACTTACCACCGCACAATTAATCGCCGATTATTTGAAAAGCGGCCGCACTATTAAGCGCGGCAAATATTTTCCGCCGCGCAAGGAAGAAATAACGTTTCCGTTAATTCGCGGCACCATTGCCAACATGGGACACAAGTCATATTCATTGGGCACACAAGGTTATAGGGGAAGCAAAAAAACATGAATGATACTTCTATTGGAATGATAATCAACACAGGATACCAACTACTAGACTTTGGCATCTTGGCTTTGCTCTACATTGCTATTGTCGGGTTGATCATCTACGTTGCTCTTGATGATTCACGCTATCGTTGATGATGCATGACAACCAACAAAGGAACTAAAGACATGAATGATGACAATGAACTACGATTGCTGTGCCGAATTAATGGGTTGCTCGTTGAGAACCGAAAGCTGCGGGAGGCTTTGAAGCCTTTTGCGGATGAGGCAGATCGGAGGCCGTGGTTGGGAGAATTAAATATGGCAAGCATTGATTGTATTCTTGGCGGAAGCAGACTTGTCAACAGAGACTTGCTCAACGCCCGTGCCGCCCTCGCAGAGGAGCCAAAGCCATGCATGAGTGATCCATTGACGAAAGACTGGGTTGAAAGTTGGGATAAAGGCAATCTTGAGGCCATGTCTGGACATGATTTAGAGATGTTCAAAGACCTTGCCCTACAGGGCTTAGACGCACAGGTCGAAATCGAGCAGCTGCGTGAGGCTTTGAAGCAGGCACAAGTAAAGTTTCAACAGGAAACACTCCGAAGTGCGAAGTGTTTCGTGCTTTTGCGAACGTGGATTCAGGCAGCCTACGACATTTACAATAACGGATATTCCGCAGCTATCCAAAAGTCCGTTGTTAATGACACTGCGGAATTGCTTGCCGCGCCTATTAACCTCGCCCACACACAGGAGACAAAACCATGACACTAATTGCCTATCACAACGATCAATCCATCAAGGACGCAATCCTATTGCAGCTTCAAAGGCACTATGACGCAGACCAGATCATCAAGGGTCTATATTGGCAGGAGGGCAAAGGCTGCGCGGTTGGATGTACCATCCATTCCTCAGATCATATGGATTACGAAAGGTTATTCGGTATTCCCGCTGCTCTGGCCCGCCTCGAAGATACGATCTTTGAGGGCCTGCCCAATGACGTTGCGAAGGACTGGCCCATTCAGTTTATGACGGCCATTCAGCCGGGTATGGATTTGTCCCTCGTAAGCTGGAAGTTCCTGCATTGGCTGCTGACTGATGAGGAGGTCAATCCGGGCATTAACCACCCACTGGTGAAGGATGCGGTTGCGCAGGCCGCGCAAGTGATTCTAGCTATTTCCAAGGGCGAGCCGCCGGACATTGAGGCGGCGAGGGCCGCCGCGGTCGCCGCGGCGGAAGCATTGGAGTTGGCGGCTCATATCCGCATGTCAGACATGCTCATTGAGCCTATTGAGGGGCCAGTGAGGTTGGCGGAGGCGGCGTGGTTTGCGGCCGACTCGGCGCGGGCGCGGTCGGCGCGGTCGGCGGCAATGTCAACAAGGTCGGCGGCAAAATCAGCAGCAATATTGGCAAAGTTGGTGGGGTCGGCGGGGTCGGCTTATGCTCGCATGGCTGATAAGCTCATTGAACTTATTGAGGCTGCACCGACAGCGAATACAACCACACAGGAGCCAAAGCCATGAATGATGTTGAAATGATAACGATTACCAAGAAAGAATATGAAAGTCTATTACACGCTTCTGACGTTTTAAATGCATTGCGGGACGCTGGAGTCGATAATTGGGACTATTATGATGATGCCTTGGAATCTTTTAATAAGGAAAATGAATAATGGATAGCATGTTTATTGTGTATAGCACGGTCAACGGCCGCGGCCATGTTGAATTGGCGAAGCTCGATTCGGAACTTTATGATCTTGTTTCAACAGAACCACTGCCTTCCGAATCCTATATGTTTGTTCCCGGCTATTACGGCGAATAATTATTCGGTTGCAATTCGCCCGGATTGTGTTATAATAGCTATATAGGTTATTGAATCTATATCAAGGAATACGGAAATGTATAAGGTTACCTTATCAAATCAAGCGGAAGTTATTTTCCCATCTTTTGACCGTGCAATCGGTCATATGAGGCGACAGACCTATGTGCCTTTGCCGGTTCGGTATGTTTCCGATATAGTGGAATGCGGAAACGTTTATCAGACAGATAATGGCTCCACAATGGAAAAGGTTTCATAATATATGGCTAAGAAAAGCAAGAAAATAGAGCCGGTACATAAAACAACGGATGAAATGGTAGCAGATTATTTTGCTTCCGGGAAAACTGTTATGAAATTACCAACACGGCCGGCACCAGGTGCTTATCGCGCCGGCATCGTTGGAACAATGGCAAAAAAGTAAGGATATATTATGACTGGTATTGAACAAGCTGTTTTTTGGGCCGTTATTTTCGCAATCGTATTTCCCATTTACCTTTATATCAGGGGCAGGATCAGCAAGAGTGACATTGGTAAACCAACCGCGGAGGAACAGAATGGTTCCGGCAATACGCTATGATTGAACTTTATACACGCAGGGAAACTTGTTTGTGGTGCATCAAAGCTAAAGAAAAGCTTAATGCCGCGCACTATGACTTTACAGAAATTGTGGTAGGTGAAGGTATCTCGCGCGATGATTTTATAGTCAAGTTTTGGAATAACGTGCCGAATCCTCGGCCTACGGCACCACAGATCGTTGTTAACGGCCGACATGTGGGTGGTTTCGAAGAATTGAATGATTGGTTGAAATTTCAAGAAAGAGGAGACATATAATGTTGAATAAGTACGAATTGAAGGAAAAGTTCCAAAACGGTCTCGTTACCGTGGTTTTTGAAAAACTGGATGGAACTGAAAGAGTTTTGAAGGGCACACTGCTGGCAGAATATATGCCAGAACGTGTCGATACAACTGATGAAGAAAAGAAGCCACGTGCGGAGAATGATGCTGTTCTGTCCGTGTGGGACGTTGAAAACAATGGTTTTCGGTCATTCCGCGTCGACTCTGTTAAGAAGTTGATTGTCGGCTAAAAACGCGATAACTGGATATTGCGTTTGAATAAATCCCTCCAGTAATTATAATGTGATAAAGGAATATTATGAAAAAGTTGATTAGCGCTGGCCTTGCGGCTGTTTTAATGGCAAGTTGTTCTGTTGCATATGCCGAGACGGTATATAATGCGGCCCAGGACCAGTGGGTCGTGAATGGTTATTGGGATTACAATGCTAATAAGCCCGGCTCATGTGTAATGTCCACGGAATGGCCTGATGGAACAAAGATCAATCTCAATGTTTTTCCGAAGCATGATTTGTCGGAAAATATAACACTTACGATCTATAGTCCAAGTTATGACGTTAATGACTATTATACGGTACATAAGAAGAAAAATAAATTGCACAAGTACTGGAACAAGGTTAGTTTTGATAATAACGGTCGAATTACAACCTTTGAATTCAACTGGCAATGGTATCTCGAGAACAACCAAAACACAATTATCATTCGTGATGTATCGGACAAGTTTTTGAATTTGTTCATTCACTCCGAAACCGCGACATTCTTTCCTGATTCAGTCGATGAACTTTTGGTTGGTCTATCAGGAACACAGGCCCTTGAACAGGCCTTGGTTGAATGTGAGATGGTAGTAACGGGGCAGGATGAGTAGAACTATTGTAATTCTAGAGACCCCTGGCGAATATCGCGTCAAGGCTCTAGACAGTCCCGAAATGTTGTATCTTGGAATTAACGCGAATACCAGCAAGTGGATTCCGAATTCCAAGTTTATTCATGAAACATTTGATGATGAAACGACCTGGTATTTTAAGGAAGCGGCACTTTCTCATGCGCGAGAGTTGGTCCGTCAAGGCGGAAACGCTGAATTAGAAGGCGGAATAAGAGTCATTGACATTTGGTCGGATATAGAGTATCCTAACCTCTAGAACAAACAATCACTAAGGAATTAATATGTCTATTACAGGGCCGTCAAAAGTCGAGCCTGATTTGCGCGATAATACCAGCACAGAAGCTTTGGCAATTGCCTATAACTGGTATAATTATTTTCAAGATAGCGCAAAGGCCAAAGAATATACAATTTCGTATTTGAAAGAAATTGAATTCGATAAAGACAAGATTGCCGCGGTCAAAAAGATCGCCGATAACAAATTCATTAACAGCATTGGTTGGAACGCCCGTATTCTTACGCTAGGCGGCACTTTGCCGGATGGTTATCAAGATCGCATGATGATTAAACTAAATGCGCTCATTTCAACTATAGAGGTTGTTTCCGCATTTTCTGAAATAGCGCAGGAGAATGAAAAGGCTGTTTCCGTACAAGATCGCACGGCCGAAAAAATCTCAAATTATATTGGCTTGCTTGAAAACGAATTAGACAAGCACATGCTTGATGTGGATTATGAATTCATAATGTATGATTGGCTCGCAAAGAATGAAGTGAAGCCATTGGTGGCACGTGCCATTGCCGATTATTATATTCCATTGTTCAATGAAATGATTGATGTTCTGGGTGCCGGCGCCGCAGACCTGAAAGAAGGTTACGATCACATTTCCAAGGCGGAGAAGATCCGGCGACTGAAATTCGTTCAAGCACTAGTGACAGATTCAGAGACATTTGCGGCTAACGTCAAGAAGTCCACCCGCAAGCCACGTACACCCAAGCCTAAATCGGCGGAGAAACTTGTCTCCAAGGTAAAGTACAAAGAGTCGGATGATAAATATAAGATAAAGAGTGTGCGGCCGATTGATATTATTGGTTCCGATCAATTGTGGGTATTCAATACAAAAACCCGCTACCTTGGCATCTATAAGTCCGGAGGCCCCGCAGGATTGTCCATGAAGGGCACGAAAATCCTCGGCTTTGATGATAAAGAATCTATCTCGAAAAAACTACGCAAACCAGAAAAAAGTCTGGCGACTGTTTCGCAAGGAACAAAACCACAACTTCGCAAAATTATGGATAGCATTGGCACCACAGCCAAATTTCTTAACGGACGTATCAATATTGATACCGTCCTACTCAGGGTAATAAAATGAAAAAAGAAACACCCGTATTTAAACTAGCAGAAACACCCCAAAAATCAGCCGAAATAATTCAATTCCCCCAACACAAAATCGTTCGTATGCCTGTTGAACCAGATGAAACAGAAAAACTGGATAAATCTAAGCGTAAACAGGCAGACCGAATCATACACGAATTAACACAGGACATTATTGATGAACTGCATATAGGGTATGATGTTGACGTAGTTGCGCCAGACTTCCAGAAAGATTTTTCATATTCTATGGAATGTGTCCGGGCCACAATCTATCGGTCATTCGGATTAGAGCATCCGTTCCATGATTACATGGATACAAATGTCAAGGTCGCAACCAAAGAAGAAATTGCCGGCATGATATCGAACAGCGCGACGACAATATCCGAAACAGTCTAACAACAAGGAAACTTGATTGTAATTTTATAATGAAAGTCGATACAAATGATATACGTTGCATATACATATAGTGATCGGACACAACAGGCCAGAAGCATCCTCACTGGATATGGTTATGTAATTACAAAGGCGCCGGCGCCGAAGAATAACGAAGATATTCAAAACTTAGTGTCTACAATTAAAGATGTAAATAACATGGCCGCTGACGTTGGTGTAGTGATTCTTTCATGGCAGAAGATGGAAGAGGAATACCGCCTGATTCCGCAGCTTGCGCCGGAGCTTGCGCGGCTTGAAGCGCAGCTTGAAGAATAAGGAAGATGTGAATGATTCTTATAGATTTTAACCAGGCCTGCATTGCCGCTATTATGGTTGTAGGTGGTGACCCGAAGAAGGTGGACGAGGACATGACCCGCCACATTACACTAAACATGATACGCTCATATCGTTCCAAATACAAGGAAAAATACGGCGAAATTGTCGTTTGTGCCGATAACCGCAATTACTGGCGGAAAGAAGTATTCCCATATTACAAGGCCAAACGCAAGAGCGCCCGTGCCAAATCACCATATGACTGGAATGTAATATTCACGTCCTTGAACAAAATCCGTGACGAAATCTCGGAAAACTTTCCCTTTAAGGTCGTTAATGTCGACCGCGCGGAAGCAGATGATATCATCGGAACCCTGGCCCCTATGGCGGCAGTGAACGAAAAGGTGCTTATCCTTTCATCCGATAAAGATTTTCTGCAACTCCAGAAGTATCCTAACGTTTATCAATATAGCCCGAACCTAAATAGGTTCATAACGACCGATCAACCAGAGCGTCTTGTTAAGGAACATACGCTTTGTGGTGAGCGATCCGACGGTGTGCCTAATTTCCTTTCACCGGATGATACATTCGTGGTGACAGGCTCTAGGCAAAAACCAATTTCGAAGCAGAAACTTGAAGTCTGGTTGTCCCAGGCACCTGAGGAATTTTGTGATGACCAGATGCTAACGAGGTTCAAACGGAACCAACAGTTGGTTAATCTAGACTATATTCCAAAGGATATCCGAAGGGCTATCCTTGATGAATTTAAAAAAGAGAAACGGGCTATCGGCCACAGTGAATTGACCAAGTATTTTATGGACAACAATCTGCGAAATTTGTTTGAGGTTATGTCGGAATTCCGTTGATTTTGCGGGCATAAAGTATCACTTTTTAATACTTTATGCAATTGATTTGCGGAAATGGAAAAGACATACTATTTGTTAATATGAAACGGAAAACTTAGAATGAGTTTATCCAAGAAAAGGAATATAATATGAGTTCGTCAAAAAATCTATATGAAGTTTTTGATGCGTTTGAAAAGGCAACAAACAAGGAAGAAAAGAAACAGGTACTACGAGACAATAACTCATTTGCCCTTCGCTCTATCCTTCGCGCCAATTTTCACCCACGCATTCGGTTTTTGTTTGAGAAAATTCCACCCTATAAGCGTTCTGATATGCCTATCGGAATGGGTTATTCCTCAATTGACATGGAAATAAATCGCATGTATCTTTTTGAAAAAGATAATCCTGCGGCACCAAAAGAACTAACACAGCAACGCCGAGAATTGTTGCTGATCCAAATCTTGGAAGTATTGGAGTCCCGCGAGGCCGATATATTTGCCGCGGCCATTATGAAGAATCTTAAGGTCAGGGGACTGACCAAGGCTCTTGTAATGGAAGTATTTACGGATATTGAGAATTAATCAGTGTGTGATGGGATTTATAAAATGCGAAACTCCATAAAAGGACAACCGCGTGAAGAAAATCTACAAATCAAAGCTAGAGAAGCTAAAAACAACTCCGCATAACGGAGAGCGTTTTAAGCCTACACATGATGATGTAGTGAAGTGGTTTCGTATCTTGAACCGGGAGATGTTTAATTCCTCGTTAAAGACAATCCCCGAAATAGATATCAGGATTAGACGCGGCAATCATGCCTACTTCTGTTGGACAATTGATACTAAGAATCCAGAATACATTTATCCAAAACTATGCATGAATAAACATTACGATACCAAAAAGAATTTTGTGGAAGTTTTAGCGCATGAAATGATACACCTGTATCAAGTTATGTATAATAATCCTCCGGGGCATGGACCGAATTTCCATGAGTGGAAAGAAACATTTAATAAGAAAGGGCTTCGACTTTTAGAAGCTTACTGAAATGACAAGATATGTGAAGAATGGGTTTACCACCCGACCCGTGGGTGGCGATTATCTCCCACAAGATCCAGATACACTCGCTGAGGATTTCTACCACAATAAACAAAACAGAGCCAGCAAGCGCCAGCAAAAGTGGCTAAAGAAACGTGATCACAATGATTATAATCCGGAGTATGATAACTAATGCGAATGTTTGCCGGAATGATTTTCTTTTTTTGGTTGTTGTGGCTTGTTTCGGGAACATTCATGAATCATGGTGAATGTATGGAATTCGGTTTCAATTCAAATTTTTGTGCGGAGTATCCCGCAAACTAATAGTATAGTGCGGTGTGTCCAATTCGCAATAACCGCGAATTATCGCGTATCTGATATGCGCGATAATCCTAAGTTGTATTGAAAACAAAAATGCAACCTTGATACTTTCAGCGTTATCGAGAACTATTTGACGATTCCGACAGAAAAGCTATTGGAGAAGGTTCCAGATACTTATCGAGTTGATTGCTCATCAACCTACGTGCTGCCCCGGACACGCTCCAGTGCGCTGGAAACGTTCGGGATTGACTTGAAAATACCCAGTCATATCAAGATGATAGCAACATTGAAATGAGTCTCTGGCCCTGCGTCGGAATGTCACACTTGTAATTCCCCATTTAGACCCCATATATGGTGTATGAGCACACGAAAAAAACGTTCTGACTGCAACCACTTGGTGTACCAGCTGGAATGCTCGGCAGGATTGTATATCGGGGTGACGGCCGTGCGAGAAGGCACCCCGACCTATTGCGCTAAGAGGCGCTTCACCAGGCACGTTTCCAGAGCTTTCCGAGACGGTTTAAATTGGCCTTTGTGCAAAGCGATACGTAAACACGGCGCGGATGCCTTTGATATTGTTATTGTTTCCAAGGTGCGCGGGAAAACCGCGGCACATGAACTGGAACGTGCATTGATTAGAAAGTACAGGCCCAAGTTGAATGGAGATATTTGATGGGTGCGTCAATTTGTCATCTTTAAAAATGACTATTGAATCACTATATTAAGTATATGAGTTTAATTGACAACTCATCCAAAATTAGAAATTATAGGAGACTAGCATGACTGTTAAGCGAAACTACATAGTGTATCGGCCCGAGACGCGACAGTTCTTGTACCTCGACGAAAAAACTTGGACTCGACACGTCCATGATGCCCAATGGTTCACTACCGCAGCTCTAGCGCGAGACGCCGGGCTTCAGGTTGCGAAGGGCAAAGAAATCTACGTATTCGGCCTCAGTGAGGCAGACTCAGCTAAGATGAACCCCGAATAGGAGTATACTTAATGAAGCTTGGAATTATTTCAGACATTCATCTAGATCAATCGACATACACGATATATCCGGAAGATTATGACGCGGACCTGTGGATTAATGCCGGTGATACGGCCACGAACCGCTTGATGTATGATTATTTCCATACTCTTTTTCCACCCGATAAGTATTTCTTTATTGATGGTAACCATGATTTCTGGGGCAGAGACATAAAGCATCCTGGCCATTACACCAAGTCGATGATGATTGGTGAAATTAAGATTGCCGGCGCCACACTTTGGACCGACCTTACTAAGGGAATCGATTGGTTACTGTATAAGGATGGTTTGGCTGATACGCGATATATGCCAACTTGGAATGAACAGGTTCATAATGAGCATTTCCAGTATCACAAGAATTTTCTGTTGACTTCCGATGCCGATGTTATTGTAAGCCACCATGCTCCTTCTTTCCGTTCAACCCACGAACGATTTAAGGGCGACCCCCACAATGCCTCATTTGCGTCTGAATTGGGATTTGATATCCTTGATATGAAGAAGCCTCCGAAGCTTTGGATTCACGGGCACATGCACAATGCATGTGATTATATGATTGGTGAAACTCGAGTGGTGAGCAATCCGCGTGGATATCCAAGCGAAACACATTGCAAGCATTATGAGCCATTGATATTGGAGATTTAAAAATGACTATTGAATCACTATATTAAGTATATGAGTTTGATTGACAAGGATTTGACTAATGAATAATTCACAATATAATGACTTTGCTGGAATTTATGAAAAGGCCGATATGGCCGGCCGTATTGCCGCAAAGAACTGCACGCCGACTCCAATGGTTGTCGGACAGGCCAAGAATATTTTCAGCAATGAAATGGATTATTCTAAGGGCGTGGAAGTGGTTGAGGCCGGTGTTTGTGGTTTCGCTTGGGTGAATATCAAGCCGGGAACTAGCGCCTTCGCCAAGTTTCTCATGAACAACGGTTATGCCCGCAAGGACGAGTTTTATGGTGGCGTCACCGTTTGGGTGCGCGACTATAACCAGAGCATGACGCTTAAGGAAGCTTATGCCGAGGCATTCTCACAGGTTCTTACCGCTGCCGGGTTCAAGTCCTATTCAATGTCGCGGATGGATTAATATGATTCTCAATAAAGACACAATCCTTAACTTGCTGGCCACCAGCGAAACGGCCGTGGGCCGCGCACTAATCGTTCTTAATGAGAGGCAGACTCTCGGCGAACAAACCGCGAAATCCACGCGAAATAAAAACGGCGAAGGTTTCAAGCCGTGTGATGCTTTCATGGGAACGTCCATGGCGGAGTTTTATGCAAAGTATAAGCGACTCTCGTCCAAGCAATTATCTTACTGGAGGCGCCTGGATAAGCGCGGCAATCCGAGGATTGCGGCCTATTGGAAGCAGTTACTAGAAATCGCCAAGGAAAAACAGTCGGCAAATAGCGCCGAGTGGCGCCAAACGCACATGATGCGGATCCAAGGAGAGGATTAATATGAAGGCAGATTTTCTTATAGCGCGGCTTATTGTGGCTAGACTACGTTCCAACGGCAAGTTGCAGGTTGGCAAGTTTGGCTATATTCACGCCGACCTTTGTTCTGACCGAGAACTTACCTCGGGCGTGATTGATGGCCTTATGGGCTTCGCCGTCTATGGTGACAAAAGAAAGAAATTCCTCACCCGTGAACAGGCCCTGAAATACTTGACAAAGAATAAACCTAAAAACCTCAAAGTGACCGCCAAGCTTGATCGGACCGGTTTACTGCACACTAACAACATTAAAGACCACAATAAGGTAAGATGTTCATGAAACGCACATATTCTTTTTATAGTGATCCTGGCCACGGCTGGATGCGAGTTCCCATTAAGGATCTTGCAATGCTTGACTTAACACACAAATCATTTTCAGCATATTCTTATTATCGCGGAGATTATTTGTATCTTGAGGAAGACTCGGACGCAACACTATTCTTGAAAACCTTTGAAAAGGTTTTCGGTAAACTTCCCGCATATCGGGAATTCAATTCCAACAAATCATCCAAAATTAGAAGTTATGGGAGACTTTCATGAGCTATGATGTTATAAGACTTTTTCGGAATGGCTCCAAGAGAACCATTCTCACCCGTTTGACGTTGGAAGAGGCTCAGGCGCTTTGCGACAACCCCGAAGCTTCCTCAAGCACCTGCACCTCCTCGGTCGGAAAACAACGGACGCGAAATCGCGGACCTTGGTTTGACTCTTACTCGGAAAGATAATAGGAAAGTAATTATGAAAAAGCCAATGAGTGACAAGACCGACGGAATGAAGCAGGTTATTGATGCCTATTTTCCAGGCACCCTTTCTGCACTTAGGGAATGCAAATGTCCGGTTTGCAAGACGCCAATTGTGATTGCAGATTTTGTTGACCTGCTTTCATTGCGAGAATACGAAATTTCTGGCCTTTGTCAAAGTTGTCAGGACCAATTTTTTAATCCAACGGAGGAATAATAATGAAAACCGCAACAGTGGATAAGAACGCACATTATTTTGAATTTCTAAATCATCTGCGCGAATCCGGCAAGATCAACATGTTTGGTGCGCCGTCTTATCTGGCCAAGGCGTTTGATCTGCCCAGAGCAGATGCCACGCGAATTTTTTGGGATTGGACCCGCCAGTATGGGCAAGATTAAATCCTGGGCCATGGAAATGGAGCGACTGACTTATGAGGCGCTCGATTCCGACCAATTCCATAACATGGAACAAATCAATGATTATATCCGTTCCCGAATTAGTGGCGGGCTGATTGATCGAAATTATATCGCCCGGATAGTCAATGAATATATGGCTTTTGAGAGCGCCACCCAGCGTCATAATTCCGACATAATTGGCGGATATAATAGGGACGATATCGGTGAAAGTCCGGATTATTGACATTGACAGCACACGGTTTCCGTGCTATAATGTATATTGAAATTGGTGATAAAGG
>Ga0163149_10003720_pt1 | contig 17192 bp, 16 predicted proteins | sample OliLakLV19MP5G1_FD_148604 | JGI IMG/M metagenome (GOLD analysis project Ga0163149, IMG submission 148604) | Freshwater microbial mat bacterial communities from Lake Vanda, McMurdo Dry Valleys, Antarctica - Oligotrophic Lake LV.19.MP5.G1 | ecosystem: Environmental > Aquatic > Freshwater > Lake >...
TGTTCCAGCAACGCTTTGGAAGGCACATCTGCAGGCGGCTTTGTCGTATTTTGACCAATGGCCCAAAATACAAAACAGGCAATGGCTGTAATAGCCATTGCCCGCAGGGATATTTGCAGTATTTTTTGGGTTGGCATCATCGGACTTTAACCACTTTCTTGGCAAGTAAGCCTTTTTCAGTGCGCAAAAATATCAAATATACACCGTCTGGTACGGCTGTCCCAACCCATACAAACTGTTGAGGGCCAGCCGCATACTCGCCAGTCGCAACAGATTCTATCAAGTTCCCCAAGATATCGCGGACTTCCACGTTGAGCTTGCTTTTTTCTTTCAATTCGAAAGAGATATCTATTTGGTCGGAGAAGGGATTGGGTTTTAGGACGAGGGTGCCGAGTATATCAGGAGCTTCTGTTGTAGGTACATAACAATCTATACCTGGGCCTGGGTCAACGGCTATAACTCTGGCAACATTTGTGAAAATAGTAGGTAATGCCCCATTATCATCATAAAATATAATTGCGGCATCATTGTCAATGATTGTATGGAAATCAGAAATTGTATTTACCTCAAATGTAAATCGATAAATAGTTTGGTCATAACTATAGGAAGGACTAGTTTGGCCTAAACCAGGTAGGCCTGCCCCCGAAAAAGTTATTTTTTTGATTTCATCGTTTGCCCCAGAAGGTTGATCTTCAATAAAACCATCAATGCCGTTCAGGGGAGGGCAATTCAGAGTAAAAGGCGTAGGCAGAAGCTCTTGAGGTAACATATCTTTTTTGATTTCATCGTTTGCCCCAGAAGGTTGATCTTCAATAAAACCATCAATGCCGTTCAGGGGAGGGCAATTCAGAGTAAAAGGCGTAGGCAGAAGCTCTTGAGGTAACATATCTGTTACCACCACTTTTTTAACTGGTGATTTACCATCATTGTGAAACTGGATTGTATAAGTCAATTTGATATTGCTAGGTTGGTTGCTGCAGATGGTATCTATATCAACCGTTTTTTTATTAGGATCGTGGGGGTGTAATGCGGTAGTGCAGTTATAAACGACGAACTGAGGGGTGTCACAAAATTTGCCTTGAGCTGTTATCTGAATCGCTTGGTTTATTGGAGTCAAAGGGTTTGTTTTGAACTTCAGAAAAATATGTCTCTGCTCATCTTGATTATAGGTGAAATTAGAAATTAATAAATATCCTTGAGATGAAAAATCCATGATCATTTCATTATTGAACGATTGATAAGAGTTGCTCAGAAAAGTAAGGTGGCTTGGATAGTTCAATCGAATTTCTTCCGAGGTGTTACCGCTACAAAGCGTCTTGGGTTGATAAGTAAAAATGAGAAACGTCTCTGCATCTCTTGAAAACTCCCAGCTTCTATTCAATTGAAAATCTTGAGTGGTTGGGAAAATGGTTGGCAACAGTGTAGTACCAAATTGCCCCAAAAAGTCGTAAGAATATGGAGGAGGGGTGCCTGTGCCTCCTTTTTCAGCAACAAAAGCCTGGATTTTATCCGGGTCTGGGTTGTTTGGGGTAGGATCAACATAGGGTGTCCATGTGAATGTGGCAAAGTTTATAACATTCCCATTAGCATCTTTTCCAATTTCCTGTTGTTTAAATTGTCCATCTGGAAGAATCCAAGTGATGAGGTCTAGATATTCAAATGCACCTGTAGTTGGTACGATTGTACATTTGTAACTCGGCGTATTAGGTATCAGTTCAGCAGAAATTTGATACTGAGCCTCCACCGCCGCAACATTCACTAACAACAACAATAAAACAATCAAATTTTTCATTTTTACAAGTTGATTTTGAGTGAAAAAAGGGTTCTGGTTTTTGGATGGGTACATTTCAAACTTTTGCAACTAAACCTCATAGGTTTTTAAAACCTATGAAATTTACAGTATTGAAAGAATTTTCTTTCGCAAACATAATGTTTTATAGTTGAGCTCTTGAGTTTTTTGCATTAAATTTTTTTTGAAAGATGATGCTCAAATGATTTTCCGACAGAGATATTTTATTGGCAAACAAGTTTGTCAGAGTCAGCATATTCATAGAATGCAAGCACCCAAAAATGCGAGGCTTTCTTCCCTCATAATTTCTTCCCCTTTCTGACTTCTTTCTTTGGAAGCCTCGTTTACCTTTGGCCAACAAAACAACTCGACTGCCTTGACAGATCAGGAATTTACGCACTTCGCATCGGGCGACGAAAGAGCGTTGCAACACTTTTTTAAGGCCCATTACGGCTATGTAACCGGTTGGCTGGTTTACAAGGAAAAATGCCCCAGCGATCGTGTCGGTGAATTTTACACCGATTCCGTGCTGCGTGTGCGCGACAAAGCCATGCGCGGTGAGATAGAGGCAGGTAACCTGCGCGCCTACCTTTTACGGACTGCTATTAACCTTTGGAAAATGGAATTGCGCCGTGAAACAAGCCTCCTCAAGCGCCATGAAGAATACTTGGAACAATTACCAGACAACATAGAAGCACTCGAATTCGATACCCTTGTCCGATCGGAGGAGGAAACTGGGCTCGCCGTTCGCCAACAGCAATCCATGTTGGCAATACAGCGCGCCCTAAAACTCCTGAGCGAGGCTTGTCGTGAATTATTGACCGATACTATAATAAATGGTTTCAAAGTTGGTGGGCTGGTTGAAAAATACGGCCTAAAGGATGCCCGCGGTGTCACCGCCAAAAAACAGGATTGCAAGGGTCAACTTCAACGCCTCGCGCTTCAGGTAATGCAACAAAACGAGTGGATGCCAACGCGCGAATCCGGCAACAGCTCCTAACTTTCAAAGTCGGGTAACGGTAACTAACACACCAACCATTAGGTTTTGGGACTCATATTTCGGATAAACCGCATTATGGCAATAGGTTAATCCAGATGCTTGTCCCAACATCTGAGTCAAACAAATGCGCTAATGGACAATAATATTGACAATACAATAAGGGACTATGCAGAAGGCGCTTTAACCGGGAATGACCTTCAGGCATTTGAACATCGGCTCAAAAATGAGTCAGAATTACAGACCGAGTTGGACCTCTATTTGGCTCTGAAAGCAATGGACAACCAAAGGCTGAAAAAACAACTTTCAGACGCAGCGCTTGCCGAACAACTCAGCCCTCAGGTGCCGGCACAAATGTTTGCTCGTAGGTTCCAACGATGGTTGGCAGTCGCAGCCTCTCTGGCTATTTTGTTGATTGCGGGGTGGTGGTATTTCCAAGGCAAAAAAGTTGACGCGGTACAATTAGCCCAAACCTACATTGCGTCACCTTACCCATCACCTGTGGCCACTATGGGCGTGGATACGCTTTCTGTCGCACTACAACGAGCGTTTATGGCCTACCGAAATGACAATTTCGCGGCAGCTGCCCTGCAACTAACGGCCCTTGCTGCCAGCGAGGAAAGCGATGATGAGATGCTTTTTTATACCGGGGAGGCCATGCTTCAAACTGGTCAATGGGAACTTGCCATTAATTATTTTGACCGTGTCCAACCTGGTTATTGGCGTGAAATCGCAGATTGGCGTTGTGCTTTGGCCATGCTCAAAAGCGGCCAAACAGCCAAGGCCAGATCGCTTTTGGAAAAATTGCGCAGCGGCGCAAGGAGAGAACAGGCAGAAACGTTGCTCAAGGCAATGGAGTAGGAGACAGCAGAGAACAGAAAAACAGAGAGATCCCCTCACGCCAAATCCACCATCGTCACCCCATCCCCGCCGCCATGATACCCCCGGGCAATATTCCCGCCTAAATAACGCCCGCCCTACGACTCAGGATCGCAGGGCGGGCGGTTTCATTTTTAGCAATAACGAAGGCTCATTTCTTCACCACCAGCTTTGCCACCTTTCCTTTTTCACTTGCCACTGTGACCGTGTAAGTTCCACCAATCAGCCCTCTCAGGTCTATTTTTCGGGAAAAATTAGCCGTAATTTCTATATAAATTTTGCGGAACAAATCCACATGTGCGTCGTGGAGCATACACCAGAATGGGCTGAGTGCTGCGTCCCGTAGCCAGGTGTGCTGCGTCCCGTAGCCAGGTCAGTTACCGGCTCAAAACAAGGCGCTTGGTTGTCTTTTGACCGCCTGTCTGCATCACCATGAAATAGCCCCTGCTGGCAAGTTGCTCGCTTCAAAAGTTTGCTCGTGTTCGCCCGGACTTGCATTTCCTGCTGGGCTTGTTCGAGTTTTTGCCGCGCTTGGTGTTTTCGCAACCCCACAGCAGAGTGATTGGATTTGACATCTCGCGCAGCCGCGCTTGGTGAAAACAAACACCAAGCGCGGCGGGAAAAGGTCACTGGCGTTCATTTTCCTTTTTCCAAAAAACCGCCGCATTGTCTGCATTGTCAATGATATAGCAAGGCGTTTTAACCGTTTGCCCTTTGATGGACACATCGCATAAGAATCCTCTGGGGCTACCAGCGTGGTTATAAAGGGCAAGCTCGTTTTGCTTCATGTAACCCGTCGAGGCTTCCAGCCGAATGTTCTCAATGGCAGTGATGTCCTGGGTTTTGCCGATAGCCAACCCTCTTACGCTTTTGTAATCTTTGGTACCCGTTGCCGCCTGGTAGGCTGCTACCGGGATGAGCCATAATTCATAGATATGGTTCTCGCCAGCGCGGGGGCGTTTGAAAATAATGGAGTCTGGGACACATGCACGATAAGTGGCGAAATCATCGGGCACCCCGCCCCATATCGTGCGGAACGAGGTGCTGTCCTGATAGTAAAAAGCCATGAAGGTTACCACGCCAGAATAGAGTGGTAAAGTAGGGTGGTAACCGAAGCCCGATGCGTTCATGACACCGCTGACGTTGAACGATTGACTGAAATGGACGTCACCTCCTGCATTGCAAGTGTCCACACCAAATTTTTTCACCAAATCCTGATAGGTTTGCATCAAGATTCTGGCACTGATGTGCATATCGTAAGGAATATCCTTACAGCAATCGGTCTGGCACTTTGAGCAGTCGGTTTCGCACTTTGGGCAAAAGTATTTATAGCCAAATACAGCAAGCACAATAAGCGCAATGGCAAGAAGTGCTAAAATGATGTTCGTTTTCATGATCGTTGTTTTTAAATGGTTAAATGAATGATGCTGGAGACAAAGGTGCAGGCAGGAACCGGCGACAGGCAATCCTATAAATGCAGGATTTTTAACCTACGACTTCTTTCGCCCGAAAGCCTTGTTTACCGCTTCGGTGCGGCTGTGAACCTCTGATTTTTCGTAAATGTGGCGGATATGGCTTTGTACGGTGGTGATGTCCACAAACGGTGGTGATGTCCACAAAGCGGCGGGCGGCGATTTCTTTGTATGAAAAACCGGCTTCGAGGTCATGGAGCACTTCTCGCTCTGTTTTGGTGAGCCGCTCCAGCGCGGGCAGCTCGGTTTCCGTGTGCTGGAAGGATTCGACCACGAAGCGGGCAATACTAGCACTCATTGGGGAACCGCCAGCCCATACATCCCGAATCGCGGCTGCTATTTGCTCGGGCATGGGCGGCTTCAGTACATAGCCGGTGGCACCGGCCTGCAGTGCATCGAAGGTTTTTTGCGGGTCCGATAAGGAAGTAAGCATCACAAAATGCGTTTCCCGGAGCTTAGGTTTCCATTTTCGGACACATTCGATGCCATCTTCTTGTGGCAAGCCGATGTCCATCAGCACCACATCGGGGCGGAGCGACAAAAACGTTTCGCTAAAAGCCTCGGCACTTTCGTACGCGCCCACACATTCAATGTCGGGGTAAAACTGGAGGATGGAAACCGTCAATTCGAGCAGTTTGACATCGTCTTCTACTACTGCAACGCGGATAGCCATGTCTTGAAAGGTAAGTGGTGAACTATAAGGTCACTGGCCTTGAGAGAAGTGAATGCAAAAGTCCGAGAATCGGAGCAGACGGATATCCTATAAATATGGGATATTAGGCTTCTTGCAAAAGTCAGAGACACAAGGAATGACACGACGCACTTTCGCAAAAACTCTACTGCTTACAGGGATCCTTCCACTCGAATAGCCGTTCCCTGCCCCGGCGCTGACTTGATTTCCAGATTTGCGCCGATTTTTTCTGCCCGCTCGGTCATGCTCTTCAGGCCATTGCTGAAATGGCGGGTGTTTTCGAGGTCGAAACCTTGCCCGTTGTCGCGGACTTCCAAGAAATACGTGGCTAAACTTTCCGTCCCGAACACTCGGGATTGAAATGTAAGGTGCACCTCCGTCGCCTGCGCGTGCTTGGCGATGTTGTTCAAGCACTCCCGAAGGAGCAGGAAAAGTTGGCGTTTCACTTCGGGTGGCACGGAGGGGTTGTGTTCCGGTTTGGGAAAGTAGAACTGCGCGTCCAAGCCCAAGTCATCCAAAAACTCGTGGGCTTTTTCCCTGTAATAAGCCTGTACTTCGGAAAACACGTCGAAGCGCGGATTGATGATGAACACGACATCGCGCAGATGTTGCGCGACTTCCTGCGCTTCGGCGCCGATGGAGCGGAGTTTTTCGCGGAGCGCGTCCTTTTCCATGGCCGTTGCTCGTCCAAATACCGCCTTTTATGTCTTTGAAGAGAAAATTGTTATTGCCTGAAAGCCTCCTGTTTTGTGGAGTAAAGTTTTGGCACTTCCCATTCGCCGGATTGAAGCGGCTGATACCGCCTTCTGTCCCGACCCATAAATAGCCTTCTTTGTCCTCCAAAATGCTGGCAACGACATCGTTGCAAAGCGAAAGCGAGTCGTTGTCGTCGTGGCGATATACTTTCATCTCGCAGCCGTCGTAGCGGTTCAGGCCGCCCCCGCTTGTGCCTATCCAGAGGAAGCCTCGCTGGTCGCGGCACAAGGCTCCGGCGCTTGGGTGCGACAGCCCCGCCTCCATGCCGATGTTCTCAAAAAAGACGGCTGACTGTTGCGCGTTGGCCATTGCAGCAAAAAGCATCAGGAAAGCAGAAGTCAGAAAGGCGGAAGGCATGAAGATTGTATTGGGTTGCGGTGAGCAAAAGTAAAAAAGTTGCGTTATCAAGCAACTGTTCGTATTCCTTGCAATGCCTGCTTCAGATGAAAAAACGGCTAATATGGCAGAAGCACAACTATTCCAGCAAACAAAGCCAACCCGTATGGGTTGTATGTTGTCAATGAGTCAAAAACCAAAGGGTTCTACTAAGCACAGACATAAACACAAACGAACGCACACACAAATATGAGATCAGAAAAACTTACTTTGTTGCTGGCATTTTTTGCCCTCCAAACTGCCCTCTTCGGCCAAACATGGGTCGAAAAAGCCGCTTTGCCCGATACGGCATTTGCACGCCACCACCCCGTCACCTTCTCGATTGGCGGGTATGGATACCTGTTGGGCGGTTCGGCTACCCAATCTCCCTACTTGAGCGATTTTTACCGCTACGATCCGCTGGCTGACCAATGGGAGCAACTGCCCGATTTCCCCGGACCAGCGCGTAGTTATTCCTACGCCATTGTCTATGACGGAAAAGCCTACATGGGCTTTGGCTTTGGGCTTACTTCGAATATGAGCGACCTGTGGGAGTATGATCCCATAGCGGGCACCTGGACCGAAAAAGCACTTTGTCCCGGCGACGGGCGTGGTCACCCTGCATTTTTGGAGGCCAATGGGAAAATTTATGTGGGTCTTGGCGGAGGTGACATGGGAAACCTCAAAGATTTTTGGGAATACGATATCGCGACCGACCAATGGGAGCAGATGCCCGATTTTCCTTCTTATCCGCGACACCACCCCTTCCATTTTTCTATTGCTGGAATGGTGTATGCCGCCTTTGGTCACGGCAGCGAATCCGTGAATGGCTCGACGATTTATAGGGATATATTCCGCTTCGACCCACAAGACGATACTTGGGAACAGATGGAAGATTTCCCTGGAGAACAGCGCGTGGCAGGCACTCAATTTTCACACAATGGCAAGGGGTATGTCCTTTCTGGGGAGGGCGCGGATCACTATTATCTGGAAGAAGGCGAGTTTTGGGAATACGACCCAGTCAACGATGCATGGAAACAGTTGCCATCCATGCCCGGAAGCGGGCGTTGGGCACCAGGTTCGTTTGTCATCGGCAACACCGTGTTTGCTACCTGTGGCACCGCGTTGGTTGACAATATGAATGCTGAAAATCAAAAGGACTTGTGGGCGTACCAAATTCCTGCTTCTTCGGGTACAGTGATTCCCTCCAAGCTGCCGTATGCTCTGGAAGTATATCCTAATCCAGCACAGGACCTGGTTTTTATACGCGGAACCTTAATCGGCGAAACTCATTTTCAACTCATGGGTGCAGATGGGCGAGTCATTCAGCGTGGGCGGTATAGCCACAGCGGGATTGCCCTGACGGGATTGCCAGGGGGCATTTATGGGCTTTTGCTGCAAGATGGAGAGCTCCGTTATCCCGTTATCAGGCTAGGTTTGTGAAGGATTGACACGATGGTTTTCTTCAGGCCAAATCCACCATCGTAACCGCCTTCTTCGGGGTGATACGCCCGGGCGATTCATTTCGAGCCATTTTCAATAAACTTTTGCAGCCATTTTCGTATTTTTGCCTATCAAAATCCAAATATGGCAGGGACAAATTCCACGAAGAAGTAAGAAAAGCACTTGAAAACGAAGGTTGGACAATCACTGACGACCCACTCTCGTTCAAAGTAGGCAATCTGCAAGTCCAAATTGACCTTGGTGCAGAGCGGATTATCGCTGCGGAGAGAGGTTCAGAGAAAATTGCCATCGAGATCAAGACCTTCGGCCACATCTCGTTCATTACTGCACTCTACGAAGCCGTTGGGAAGTACATCATCTACCGAAACGTGCTTAAAATCACTCAACCCGAACGAACCCTTTATTTGGCTACTCCAGAAAGCGTTTACAATCGTTTTTTTGAAGAGCCTGTTATCCAAAACATGATGCAGGACGAGGGTTTTCGTCTCGTGGTTTACAATCAAACTACTGAAACCATCACAAAATGGATAAATTAAAAAAATACGAAGCCGCTATTTTAAGCATTCTCAACGAGTACGCTAAAATCAAATATGCCAACGTAGAGGGTAGCAACCAATTGATTGCCGACAAGGAAAACCATCGTTATCAAGTAGTCACGATCGGCTGGGAAGGCAGCCGTTTTGTACACGACTGCCCGATACATCTGGATATTATCAATGGCAAAATCTGGGTGCAGCAAAACATGACCGAATGGGAATTGGGAGATATGCTGGAGGAAATGGGCGTACCCAAATCTGATATCGTGGTAGGTTTTTTGCCTCCAGAGCTGCGTAACTATTCAAAATACGCGGTAGCATAAACCTTCGTCCCCCCTCACGCCAGATCCACCATCGTAACCCCATCCCCGCCGCCATCCTCCGGGTGATAACTACGTGCAATATTCCCACCGTATTCCCGCAGTTTTTGCTTCACCACATTGCGGAGCACACCGGTGCCTTTTCCGTGCAGGATTTGGATGGTGTTGGCGCTGGTGAGCAGGGCATTGTCCACAAATTTTTCGAGCACTTGCAATGCCTCTTCTTTGCCCATGCCGCGAATGTCCACCTTGGCATCGAAAGACGCAACGTGTTGTATATCATTGGAATTGATACTGGAGGGCTGCACGAGCGGTTCGTTGGCGAGGATTAGGTCACGCAGGACAGTCGTGATTCGAAGCCCGCCCATGTGTACGGTCGCTTTTTGTCCTTTTATTTCTTCCACTTGCCCGGTCGCACCGCCAGAACGCAAGCGCACAAAGTCGCCCACGACGATGGGACGCGTCACGGTATTCCCAGCAGATTTTAGTTCCGATTTGACCACTTCTTCGTTCACTTCATCCACTTGTCGGGCTTTTTCCGCACGCTCCTGTCGGAGTTTGGCCGCAAATTCCTGGGCTTTTTCAAGATTTTTCTCGCCTTTTAGTTCGCGGACGATCTTCTCCACTTCGCGGTTGGTGTTGGCACTCATGCGGAGTTCGTGCTCCTTTTGGTCCAGTTTGAGTCGTTTGCGCTTCACATCCAGTTCCTGGTGCATCCCATCGTAGGTCTTGATGAGGCGTTCGAGGGATTGCTCTTTTTCCTTTACCGAACTGAGTTTTTCCTCCAGTTCCTGCTTCTCGCGCTGGAGTTCGATGAGGATATCGTCTACTGCTGTTTCGGAGCCGGTTCGGTTGCGTGCATAGCCAATGAGGTCGCGGGAGAGGCCGCTTTTTTCGGCAATTTCAAAAGCATAACTGCTGCCGGGGCGACCCACTTTCAGTTCGTAGGTGGGCGAAAGGGTATCCTTGTCGAAGTGCATGTTCCCGTTCAGAATACCTGGATTGCGGAAGGCGTACACCTTGAGGTTGGAATAGTGGGTGGTAACAACGGCGTAAACGCCCTTGCGGTGGAGTTGGCGCAAAATCGCTTCGGCAATTGCCCCGCCGGGCTTGGGATCTGTACCACTGCCCATTTCGTCTATCAGCACGAGGGTGTCGGGGGTGGCTTTCTGGATAAAAACACGGGCGTTTTGCAGCCTGGAAGAATAGGTCGAAAGATCGTCGTCGAGGCTTTGCTGGTCGCCGATGTCGGCAAAAATTTGGGAGAAAATGCCAAACTCGCTCAGTTCATGTACGGGCACAAGCAGACCACTTTGCACCATCATTTGCAACAGTCCAACGGATTTCATCGCCACAGACTTGCCTCCGGCATTTGGCCCTGACAGGATCAGGATGTGGTTTTCGGAATTAAGCCGCAACTCAAACGGGATGGTTTTTCGCCCCGTCTGTTTGTTCTTCAGATACAAAAGCGGGTGAAAACCTTTGCGGACGTTGATGATCGGTTTTTCCTTCAAAATAGGCATCCCGGCACGCATGGCAAGGCCAAGTGCAGCTTTGGCCCGCACCACGTCGAATCGGACAAGCACTTCTGAATAGCTGCGCAGAATCGGACTATATGGCCGGAACGTTTCGCTCAGTTCGCGCAGAATTCTAAAAATTTCGCGGCGTTCATCGTGTTCCAGATCGAAAAGGTCGTTGTTGATTTCGATCACGGCTTCTGGCTCGATAAACGCCGTGCGCCCCGTGTCGGATTCGTCGTGGATGATCCCTCGGATTTTGCGTTTGTGTTCGGCGGGTACCGAGAGTACGCGGCGACCGTTGCGGAAGGATTCAGGCGAGTCGGCCAGCCAGCCTTTCGAACGGTAATCCTGGATGATTTGTCGGAAACGCCCATCCAATTCCCTGATTTTTTGCTGTGTATCGCGGCGGATGCGCATCAGTTCAGGAGATGCGTCGGGGCGAACAGCCCCTTTTTCATCAAAGACTGCTGTGATGGCTTTCATCAGGCCTTCGTCGTTGGAAAGATCCCGCGTGATGTCGTAGAGTTTAGGGTAAATTTCCTTTTTCGCACCTCCCGCAAAGAATTTGAACACGTCGCGCATCATCACCAACACTTTCAAAATGCCTTGAAACGCCTCGGCTTGAAGGGTAAACCCATCAATGTCGAGCATTTTCAGATCAGGCTGTATGTCGGGAAAAGTTTCCAGCGGAAATCGGTCTGCGGAAATCGGTCTCTGTTTTCCAACATGAGTTTGAACTCACGGGTTTCGCGCAGGCTCTGGTCTATTTTTGAGAAATCTGTATGTGGCGCGACGGCGCGCAAAGCCTCCGCCGCCATAGGCGTAAGGCTCTCTTTTTCAAGCAAATCGAGGACTTTGTCAAACTCTAATTTGTGAAAAACGTCTTTCGGCTCGAAGATCATGTTGCGAAAATTAAGCTACAAGACGTTATATGGAACACGGATGACACGGATGAGACACGGATTTTATTCATAATATTTAGAACAAATCCGTGTCTCATCCGTGTCATCCGTGTTCCATATAACGCCAGGTAGTTCGGGCAAAATTACCGCCCCCCAAACAAATCCTTAGGCAGGAAGTTCCCGAAAACGCTAAACAGGTTCCTCCCGTGCCAAATCGTCGCCCGGAATAATGGTGCTGATAAAAAGATAACCGCGATTTTGGCGGTAGCGCTCGTCTTGTTTCACGATGTTGAGAAACGACATGTGCCAGGCCCAGCGTCGCCCGACAAGGCATCCGGCGCTGTACGAATCTACAAATTCCGGCGCTGTGCCGGGGCGTGTGGAATGTTGGTTGACACCAAACGTTTTGCCGATGTCAATCGGGTCGCCGGAGCTGCGGAAACCGTCTTTGTTGAGGTCGCGGTGGAGCCGAAGTTTTTCCCGCTGCACCAGCGCGGGTTGTGTGCCTTTGTGCAGTCCCACGGCCCAAGCCTTGTATTGCCCAAAAGCGATACGTGCCGCACCATTCGGGTTGAGCGGATGCCAGGTATAATGGCTGCCCGGCTCGGTAGTGGCCTGGTCATTCACCAACATTTCAGGGTGGCTGTTTGGAGCAATTCGGAACACGATGCGGCGATCGTTCCATTGGTTAGCGATATCTGCATTTAAGCTGCCTTCGGGGTTCATGCCTTCCACATACACAATGTTGCGCATCCGAGGGCTTTTCGCGATCCAATAGCCCTTCGTTCGCATGTAGCGGATGATGCGTTTGGCAAGACGGGTGGAAGCAGTGTCGTCGGAAGCATCGCCGTATTCAATGGGTAAAAAAGTGTCTGGTTGTGCCCTTTCCAGGGACGCTAGAATGTTTGTGGTCAATTGTTTTTCAACATACGGAAGCCCTGCTAAGCGGCAAAATTCAAGAATGGCAGCGCGGCTGTTAGCGCCAATAAACGCCATCGCCTTTTCCGTTGGGGCCAAAGGGCGTTGCGACATCTCCGCCGAAATCAGGGTCCAGTATGCCTAAATCGCACAGGCGGGCTTGCAATTCTTTTGCAGCACTGCGATTGGCCGGGAAATTGAGCTCGTCGGTGCTGACGGTGCGGCCGTTTTCGATTATTTGTCGGAGAGATGTAAACATGGCGGTGGGGAACTATGAACTATGATGTATAAACTATGAACTGGCTCAATCTAACAATCTTTCCAGCGCTGCTTGCGGGTTTAGAATGCCGTATCCCATTTCCGTATCTTTTCCTTTGTTGATGCCTTCGTAATGGGCTGTTTCGCGTAAAAATGCTGCTATGTCTGAGGGACTAAAAACCTCGTTGTGCTGTTTTTCCCATTGTCGTATGAGCGCCACAAAACCTGCTGCATACGCCGTTGCGATGGCGGTGTTTTTCAAATTGCTGCCAAGTCCACGTTGCAAATCGGAAGTGTTCAGGCCCTCTCCGGGTGCGAGAAAATCGAGGTGGTAACTTTTTGCAGAAAATTCGGAACGCCGATTGAACGAATGGTGCGACCCTACTGAAATTACGCCTTCAAGGGCAGCCGGAAAACGGTCTTCCGGCTTGCGTTCGGAAGAATTGCCCACTGGGGCGAGCAGCACCATATTTGCATCAAGGGCACGTGCAATCACATCGTTCATTTGCTTTTTTTGCTCTTCAGAAAGTTCAAGAAAATCTACGAGCAAGGCCGCTACATCAGCCTTTTGGGCAATAGCCCATTCCAACCCGGCCATAAGGCTTTCTGGAGATATATCGTTTGGGGTTGAGCCGATTTTGCCGATGAGCAACTTCGCCTCTGGTGCAATACCATAGCCTATATTCCCCTTCCCGGCTGCAACAATGGCTGCCTGTGTGCCAAGCCCGTGCGAATCCCCAAAAGTTTGATTTTCAATTATATTGGCAAAAACAGGTAAAGGTGTTCCCATCAAATCGGGATGTTGTGCATCTGCGCCCGTGCTGAGCAAAGCGAGCGTGATGCCTCGCCCGGTCAGGCGTTTTTCCTGCCACCAATGGCTGGGGATTTGTCCTGTTTCCAGCCCCCAGTTTAATCGCTGAACACGGGGAGTGAGCAGATCGGGAGGCGCCGGGGCTTGATCGGTTGCAGTGGCCGACGGAAACGTTTGAAAAGATTCAAATTCTTCGTTGGCTGCAACTGCCACTGCCCACCGAACCGGGACTTCCTGGTCAGGCAGAACATTTACATCGAGTGAACGCCATTCGCCCGTTGGTACGGCACCAGCATGGGCGGGACTGTCGTCAGGAACAGGCAATGCAATTAGTTCGGCAGCTGGCACCGGTGGGGGTACAGTGGGCAGTGGCAATGATACAATTGGCGGTGGCAATGAAACAATAGGCGGTGGCAATGATACAGTAGGCAGTGGCAATGATACAATAGGCGGTGGCAATGATACAGTAGGCAGTGGCACAGTGGGTGGCAGCACTGGTGGAGTAGGGGAGGGGATATTAGCGCCGCCTTCAGGCATCACTGCTTCGGTTTCGCCTGCCCAGTAGTACCAGCCATTGTTGTCGCGCCACCAACGATTGTCGCCTTCCTGCCCAGTAGTACCAGCCATTGTTGTCGCGCCACCAACGATTGTCGCCTTTCACACTGGCGCCTTCGTATATGACGCCATCCACTTCGATCAAGGTGTTTGCATACACCACGCCAATTGGTGCGGCTCCAAGCGAACGGTGGTCGCTGCGGATGTTTGTGACTTTGCGGAATCTAATTTTCATGGGTGTTGGACTGTTGGACGTTGGACTGTTGGACTGTTGGACTTTAGACTGTTGGACTTTGGATGTTGGCAAGTCCAACATCTAATGTCCGATTATCCTACTGGAGTATCCTCGCGGTCGGAACCTGCGGCTTTCATTTCAAAAGCGGGGGCGGGCTTGATTTCGCTTTTCTCATCGCCAGTCGAGCTGCCGCTGCTTTTACTGCTGTCTCCCGAAGAACTGCCCTTGAGCGCGAGCAATTTGCGCAACATTTCAAACCAGAAAGGAGCGCCCATTGTGACGGCTACGCCTGTGAGCAACCATCCGGCAATTTTGCTCAACCATTCCCACCAGTTGGCAGGCTTGGATTGTCCCCAGCCCAAGCCGAGGGGCGATTGGATGGTCTCTATGTACGTGGCTTTGATTGCCTGGTAGTTGGCATTGGCGGTCGCTGAGTCACGAGGAGGGGCGTTGATAGCCCGGATACGTGCCGTGTCGGCCGAATTGGAAAATTTTTCTGCGGCGTTCACGATTTCATCGCGCAGGGCAGCATTGGCCGAGAGGCTTTGGTAGATTTGGATGGTATCGGCATTGAGCACCGCAGCCAGAAGGGTGCCGAAAAAGAAGAGTCGCCATTTGGTGGAATCACCAAACCAATCTTTAGCGCGTGCCATCACGTCATCAAACCAAGCTTCCACCTTTTTTTGGAAGGTGGCGACATCGCCGCTGGATTGCCGCCAAAGGAAATCCAGCACCTTGCGCAGGTCGCCGTTTTCGACCAGATTGATGCGTTCTGGTATGCTCAAATTGCTGTTTCGGGGCGTGAGCACATCCGCCAAAATGCTGCTGAAAGTACCTTTTTCGACCCATATTGGTAATTTCAGGCTTGAACGTGGCTTGCTGGCCGAAGAAAGTTGGCGGAAGTACGAGTGTTCGTAAAACTTGTCGCTGACATCTTTGCCAAGCATGATTTCAAGTGTTTCACGCAAGTTTTTGCCCCGCGAGGAATTGGCTGCATGGTAAACTTCGACCACTGCCGAGGTGAGCATGCTAAACAGCAGAAGCACGAAAACGATACCGATGATGATGGATAGAATTGCGAGCATTTTTTTAGTGGTAAGTGGTAAGTGGTAAGTGGTAAGTGGTAAGTGGTAAGTGGTGAGTGTTAAGTGTTTAGTGTTTAGTGATTAGTGATTAGTGTTTAGTGATGATGATTTAGGGCTAAAGGATGCCACCACTTATCACTTACCACTTACCACTCATCACTTAAATTACTTTGTTTTCTTTTACAAATTCGCGGTTTATGCCTGCAAATAAATTTTCTGCCGAAATCTCATTTGTATGCGCAGCCAAGGCTTGCAGACAACAAAAGTGAACGATGTTAACGATGTTGGAGCCTGTGAGTTCGTATTTAGCGGCTACCTGTTTTAAGTCAATTGCCGGGTCTAATTGGACAGCAGGCGGGAATGTTTTTTGCCAAAGAATGAGCCGCTCTTCTGGCTTGGGCATCGGGAAATAAACCATGGTCTGGAAGCGGCGCGTGAAAGCGTCGTCCATGTTACTTTTAAAATTTGAGCACAGGATGCTCAGCCCGCTGAATTCTTCCACGCGCTGAAGCAGGTACGATACCTCCTGGTTGGCGAAACGGTCGTGCGCATCCCTAACGTTGGTGCGCTTGCCAAAAAGCGCGTCGGCTTCGTCAAAAAACAGTATCCACTTTTTGTTTTCCGCCCGCTCAAACAGGGCGCTCAGGTTTTTCTCCGTCTCGCCGATGTACTTGGATACAAGCGAGGAAAGGTCAATGCGGTACACGTCATGACCCGTGAATTTGCCCAACAAAGTGGCAGCCATGGTTTTGCCCGTGCCGGGAGGGCCATAAAACAAGGCGCGGAACCCGGGCTTGAGTTTGCGGTGCATTTCCCAGTCGTAGAGCAGGGTGTCGTTGTGTTCGATCCAGGTTTCTACTTCATGGAGTTGGCTCTGAGTCTGGGGGTTGAGCACCAGATCGTCCCATTCCAGATCAGTCTGCAAGCGCTGGGCGGGGAAATTGCTGCTCAGGGTGGGTGCGGTGACGTAGCCCAGTGTGAACAACTCTACATACTCCGGGTCGAGGATGAGCCGGCCGCTGGCGATGGGTTCGCCGGGCTTCACGGCTTCAAGGTAGAGGATTCGTTCTTTGGAAAAAGCATGTCCGCTCCCAAAAATGCGCTGGACATCCAGTCTGCGATCCATGTTGGTGCTGCCTCCGAGCAGGAAATGTACCGTATCGCCTGTGGGCAAAAAGCCGCGATAGTTCGTGCCTTTTACGCCGCCCAATGCAGGAAAATCTCCGCCATTTGGGAAAAATTCCTGCATTACTTCGTCAAACATTTGTGGCTGGACATGTGGTACTAATCCGGCCAGCAGCGCCACGAATTCATCCACGCTCAGGCGCTTGTGCTGGACGAAGCGGGTGAAGGGGGTATCGTCGTCTTGTAGGGTGGGGACTTGAGGGACGGCGATGGCCGGGAGGCCCAGGTGCGCGGAGAGGCGTAGGCGGAGGAGTTGTTTTAGGAAGGAGAGGGAGTGGGTGAGGTTGGGAGACATGCTTATTGTTTAGTGGCGATCAAGATCGGCACTTTTGCCGTTTTTTTTCAAAAAGAGGAGTTTTTGACCTTTTCAATTTTGCTAGGGCGGTGCAGGCGGTCGCACACCACGCCAAAAAAGAACTTTGACGTGTGTGTATACGCCGACTT
>Ga0163149_10003725_pt1 | contig 17180 bp, 10 predicted proteins | sample OliLakLV19MP5G1_FD_148604 | JGI IMG/M metagenome (GOLD analysis project Ga0163149, IMG submission 148604) | Freshwater microbial mat bacterial communities from Lake Vanda, McMurdo Dry Valleys, Antarctica - Oligotrophic Lake LV.19.MP5.G1 | ecosystem: Environmental > Aquatic > Freshwater > Lake >...
TGCAAACAAAAAAAAAGGAGAAGTATACCACTATATGTTGCAGGAATGAGTTCCTGCAACCACAAAAAAAGGAGAAGTTACCACTATATGTTGCAGGAATGAGTTCCTGCAACCACAAAAAAAGGAGAAGTTCACTATATGTTGCAGGAATGAGTTCCTGCAACCACAAAAAAAGGAGAAGTTCACTATATGTTGCAGGAAGTCATTCCTGCAACCACAAAAAAAGGAGAAGTTCACTATATGTTGCAGGAATGAGTTCCTGCAACCACAAAAAAAGGAGAAGTAAATCATTGCTATGGGCATCTATCACTATACCATCAGGCGCTTGTTGTATACCATTCCCATCCTCATGGGGGTTTGTATGCTTATCTTTTTGATCTTCAATGTAGTAGCAGGGGATCCTACACCGTTGTTATTAGGTAAACATGCAACTGCTAAGCAGATGGCTGCATTGCGCCATGAACTAGGTTTAGATAAACCTTGGTTTACTCAGTACCTAGACATACTCAAGTCTGGCTTTACCTTTGACTTTGGAAGGTCGTGGGCCAGCAAACAAAAAATCATTGCTATGCTGCAGTCAGGGGCTTGGGTATCTCTTACCTTGGTTATACCCGCATTTATAGTTACTGGTCTTCTATCCATAGGCATGGCCCTGTTAGCTGCCTTCTATAGAGGGAAATTCATAGACAAAACTATGATACTCATCACTGTGATGTTGATGAGTATTTCTGCACTGACGTATATCTTATTTGGTCAATGGCTACTTGCCTATAAGTTAGGTTGGTTTGAAATTGCGGGCTATGATCCCCATTTCCCTGAAGTGCTCTCCTATATCGTTCTACCCAGCATCATCCTGGTCATCCTAAGTATTGGTTCTGATATGCGGTTTTATAGAACCGTTATCCTCGACGAAATGCATCAAGACTACGTGCGTACTGCTAGAGCCAAAGGGCTGACAGAATGGATTGTCCTGAGTAAACATGTTCTCAAAAATGCGATGATTCCCATTGCCACCAACTTGATTATCCAAATTCCTTCGTGGCTACTAGGAACCATCTTAGTAGAGAGCTTCTTTGGGATACCAGGCTTGGGAGGCATCCTCCTCCATGCGATTAATAACTCAGATTTTCCCGTCATCAAAGCTATGACCGTGTTATCTGCTGTATTTTATATTGTCCTCAATGTGGCTACAGATATACTGTATACCTGGTTAGACCCACGTATCAAATTATCCTAGCAATTCCATGAAAAATTTGTTCACAGCATCTATCTGGCTACAACCTCTGCAACGTTTAACGAAAAGCAAGCTCACTACCATAGCATTGGTAATTGTCTTGGCTTATACCCTTATAGCCTTATTAGCTCATTGGGGTGTTGTAGCAGGTGATTGGAACACAGAGGTTGGAGAATCATATGAAACACCTAGTAGACAGCATTGGTTGGGAACGGACATCTTCGGCAGAAGCGTAGCAGCCAAAATCATCAAAAGCACCGAGATGGCCATGAGCATCGGCTTTGTAGTAAGCCTGATAACCATTGTGTTCGGTGTAGTGCTAGGTGCCCTGGGCGGCTATTTTGGAGGTATAGTGGATGAGCTGGTTAGCTGGATCTGTAGTACGCTTGCCTCTATCCCGAATATCATGCTGCTGATAGCTTTTACCTTCATCTTGGGGAAAGGGATCCTAGCTGTATATATTGCCCTTGGTATGACCAACTGGGTAGATGTATGTAGGTTGATTCGAGGAGAAGTAATCCGACATAAAGATAGGGAGTATGTGCAAGCAGCCACTGCTATTGGGGCAAGTAACCTGAGCAAGCTATATAAGCATATCTTACCCAATGTGCTACACATTGTCATCATCCAGGTTTCAGCTATCTTTCAGATTGCTATCAAATCAGAGGTCATCCTTTCCTACCTAGGACTAGGTGTACAGAACAGTCCCAGCTGGGGGGTGATGATTAACGATGCCAAGGTAGAACTACTAAGTGGCGTATGGTGGCAAATTACCTTTGCTACGCTGGCTATGTTTTTGATAGTGCTTGCTTTTAACATCCTGAGCGATGCTTTACGTGATGCGTTAGATCCTAAATTAAGAGGAAAGTAATGTATGCTTGAAAAAATATTAACCGTCGAGAACCTTGTTACCCAACTGGCAACTGATCAAGGACCTATCTTGCCTGTCAATGGTGTTTCTTTTGATGTATACAAAGGAAAGACGTTGGGTATTGTAGGTGAATCAGGGTCCGGCAAATCGGTGACAGCCTTGTCCATCATGCGACTGATTAACCCACCTTTGGGTAATGTCATTGGAGGGCATATTTGGCTAGGTGATCAAGATTTACTGCAGTTGTCAACTAGAGAGATGCGGAAAGTACGCGGTAATCAGATAGCCATGATCTTCCAAGAACCTATGACCTCCCTCAACCCTGTCTTTACCATTGGTTACCAGATAGAAGAAGCTATACAACTTCATCAACAGCTTGGTCGGCAAGCAGCGCGTGCTCAAGCCATCGAGTTACTCAACTTAGTGGGTATTCCTGCCCCTGCAAATAGAATTCATGAATATCCCCACCGGCTTTCTGGGGGTATGCGACAAAGGGTCATGATCGCCATGGCATTATCTAGTAAGCCAGCAGTCCTCATTGCCGATGAGCCTACTACAGCGTTGGATGTAACGATACAAGCGCAGATCTTGGACCTCATGGGTAAGCTACAAGAAGAACTAGCTATGGGGATTATCCTCATCACCCATGACCTAGGGGTAGTAGCGGAAGTATGTCACGAAGTAGCAGTGATGTACTGTGGCAAGATCATAGAAAAAGCCCCTGTTCAGGAACTATTTGCTCATCCTCAACATCCCTATACCCGTGGATTGTTATCGGCTATTCCTTCATGGGAGGGGGGGAGAACCCAAGTTCATAGGCGTTTAGAGACTATCAAAGGCATAGTACCTTCTTTGGATCAGTTGCCTATGGGCTGTAGCTTTCAAGATCGTTGCTATAGGGTACAACCCAATTGTAGAGGTAAACAAGGAATTCCTCCATTGGAAGAAAAAAAGCCAGGACATCTAGCAGCGTGCTTTCACCCGTTATTAGAACGTCAGGAAGTTGTAATTGCGAGGCCGCAAAGCAGCCCTGGCAAATCCTGACCCCACTGAACCGTACCATCCCACAACACCATGGAAGTAAAACGAAATGAAACTTATTTAGAGAGTCAGAAAGTAATTCCTGACATCACTGAAACTTTACTAGAAATACGTAACTTAACCAAGTATTTCCCCATCAAGAAAGGAATCTTCAACCAAGAGGCAGGATCAGTACGTGCCCTAGACGATGTGAGTTTGCGCATCAAAAAAGGAGAAACCTTGGGGCTGGTAGGGGAATCTGGCTGTGGCAAATCCACGCTCGGGAAAACATTATTACGACTCATTGAGCCGAGTGCAGGTCAAATTATCTTTGATGGGGTGGACATCACGCAACTGAATGCTAAAGGAATGCGCGCCATGCGGCAAAAGATGCAAATCATCTTCCAGGATCCATATGCAGCCCTTAACCCCAGGATGTCGATTAAAGATATGCTAACAGAGCCATTGAAAATCCACAATCTTTGCACCACGGCGGAAGAACGAAGCAGAAGGGTTCACGAGCTATTAACCTACGTTCAGCTACCCAAAAATGTGCTTAGCAAGTATCCACATGAATTCTCTGGTGGACAACGTCAACGCATTTGCATTGCCAGGGCATTGGCCGTCAAGCCTGAATTTATTGTTTGCGACGAATCTGTCTCAGCCCTCGACGTCTCTATCCAAGCCCAAGTGATCAACCTACTAATGGATCTACAGCAGGAATTAGGGCTCACGTATTTATTCATCGCCCACGACCTGAAGGTGGTAGAATTCATCTCTCATCAAGTAGCCGTGATGTACTTAGGTAGGATCGTTGAGCAAGCTTCTGCGCAAGACATATATCAACACCCACAGCATCCATATACGCAAGCGTTGCTGTCAGCTATTCCGATTCCAGATCCTACCTACAAAAAAGAGCGTATCATCTTGCAAGGGGATGTACCCAGCCCTATTACCCCACCTGCAGGATGTCATTTTCACCCTAGATGTTGGAAATGTACCACATTATGCCAAGAGCAATATCCGGAAGTAACACATCTAGATGAATCGCATTGGTTTAGGTGCCATCATCCGCTGAGGAAGTAAGCACCCCTACGGTGAAGACCAGAAGCACCCCCTGATACTACCTTATAATAAACTTCTTGTAAGCAGGAAGTCTAATGCATAAATTTGCATACCGTACTGATTTTTTATGAAACAACAATATCCTGTATATAAGCAACTGGACCTTGTCCAGATAGCACAAGAGATACATGCTTTTTGGCAAACCCACCAAACCTTTGCTACCTCTATAAACAACCGAGTAGGCAAGCCTATTTTTACCTTTTATGAAGGTCCTCCCTCTGCCAACGGAGAACCTGGTATCCACCATGTGTTGTCTCGTACCCTGAAGGATATATTTTGCAGATACAAGACCTTGCAAGGTTATCAGGTACAAAGAAAAAGCGGTTGGGATACCCATGGACTACCCGTAGAACTACAGGTGGAAAAGTCATTAGGCATCACCAAAGAAGAGATTGGGAAAAAGATCAGCATAGCAGACTACAATGCGCATTGTCGCCAGACAGTGATGCGGTATAAGTCTCAATGGGAAAAGCTAACAGCCCAACTAGGGTACTGGATAGATACCGACCACCCTTACACTACCTTTGATGCAGACTATATAGAGTCTCTCTGGTCTCTCCTCCAACAGTTTTATCAAAAAGGGCTGCTATATAAAGGATATAGCATACAACCGTATTCTCCAGCGGCAGGGACAGGATTAAGTTCCCATGAGCTAAATCAACCTGGGTGTTATAAGCCAGTAAAAGACCTCACCGTGGTAGCGCAGTTCAAACGCCAGAACCCAGAAAATGCATATTTCTTAGCATGGACTACCACTCCCTGGACCTTGCCAGCCAATAGCGCTTTGGCAGTAGGAGAAAATATCCAATATGTCCAAGTACAGACCTACAACCCCTACACCCATCAACCTGTACAAGTCATCCTAGCTGAAGCAGCATTACCTCGTTATTTTACACATCCTTTTGATAGTCAAGCAGTACAACAATATAAACCAGGGAATACACCCATACCTTGGGAAATAATAGCGCGTTATCAAGGTAAAGACTTGGTAGGGCAAACCTATGAGCAGCTCCTCCCCTATGTACAACCCACCGCACCTGCTTTTCGAGTAGTGGCAGGTGATTTTGTGACTACGGAAGAAGGAACAGGGATTGTGCACATAGCACCTACTTTTGGATCCGATGATATGCGGTTGGCCCAAAAGTTAAATATACCCGCTATCACGGTTGTGCGAGATAGCAAAGAGGTTCCCATTGTAGATAAACAAGGGCGCTTTGTAGAAGAGATTACCGACTGGGCTGGAAAATATGTGAAGGAAGGTTATGAACCTGCGAGTGTAAGTCAGCAACCCGACTACAAATCCGTAGACGTACTGATTGCTACCAAGCTCAAACAAGAGAATAAGGCTTTCCATGTAGCTAAGTATGAACATACGTATCCACATTGTTGGCGTACGGACAAGCCCATCCTATACTATCCCCTTGACGCTTGGTTTATACGTACTACCGCCTACAAAGAGCGACTGATAGCACTCAACAAAACCATCACCTGGAAGCCTGCTTCAACAGGTGTAGGACGCTTTGAAAACTGGTTAGAGAACTTGGTTGACTGGAACTTAAGCCGGGATCGTTTCTGGGGAACTCCTTTGCCCATCTGGCAAACGGAAGATCAGCAAGAGGAAATTTGTATGGGCTCTGTACAAGAGCTTCGGGAAGAGGTAGCCAAGTCCATCGCTGCTGGATTTATGCAAGATCCGCTACCAGCTGAGTTAGATTTACATCGTCCGTATGTAGATAACATCATTCTAGTAAGTAAGTCTGGGAAGAAAATGTACCGAACACCTGACCTGGTTGATGTTTGGTTTGACTCAGGGGCTATGCCTTATGCACAATGGCATTATCCATTTGAAAATCAAGAGCTGTTTCACCAGCACTTCCCAGCTGATTTCATTGCAGAAGGGGTAGATCAAACACGAGGTTGGTTTTTTACCTTACATGCTATTGCGGTGATGTTGTTTGATAGTGTGGCTTTTAAGCATGTCATCTCCAATGGGCTGATCTTGGATAAGCATGGTAATAAGATGTCTAAGAGACTAGGTAACTCCATTGATCCTTTTCAAATCATCCAGCAGCATGGACCTGATGCCCTACGCTGGTACATGATTAGCAATGCGGCCCCCTGGGATAACCTCAAGTTTGACGCAGAAGGGTTGATAGAGATCATTCGTAAATTCTTCTTTACCCTCTATAATACGTATAACTTTTTTGCCTTGTATGCGAATCTAGATGGCTTTAGGGCTTCAGATGAATCTATACCGCTTGCAGCAAGACCAGAGATAGATAGGTGGATACTTTCTAGACTACATAGCCTCATTCAGCTTGTCACCACCGAACTAGATGCTTATGAGCCCACTAAGGCGTGTCGCGCCATTCAAGACTTCGTGGTAGAGGATCTCAGCAACTGGTATGTGCGATTGAATAGAAAGCGCTTTTGGAAAAGTGAACCAAGTCCTAACAAAACTGCTGCTTATCAAACGCTCTATACTTGTTTGGAAACTGTTGCCAAACTAGCTTCCCCTTTTGCCCCTTTCTATGCAGATCGGTTGTATCAGGACCTACAACTTCAATCAGACGAGGCACTTTCTGTACATATAAGTGATTTCCCACGAGCAGACCTAGGGGCTATTGACTCAGCTTTAGAAGCCCAAATGCAGCAAGCACAAACGATCGTGTCATTGATACACTCGCTGCGGAAGAAACACAATATTAAAGTCAGGCAGCCCCTTACCAAGTTGATCATTCCTACTACAGACAAGACCATACAAGCACAAATAGAGGCTGTAGCAGGCTTGATATTAACGGAAACCAATATCAAGCAAATAGCCTACATGGAGGATCACAGCGGAATCGTTACTAAAAAGGTAAAGCCTAACTTCAAACAGTTGGGTCAGCGGTATAAAGCACAACTGAATGGTATTGCTACTGCACTTATGGAACTTACTCCTGTTGATATTCAGCACTTGGAGCAACAGGGGGCTATGAACCTGCAAGTAGGCACGGAATCGATCCACTTAACGTTGGTAGATGTGCTGATTGTTTCAGAGGATATACCAGGCTGGTCTGTTGCTAGTCATGAGGGCATAACGGTAGCTATGGATATCACCATTACGGAGGAGCTGCGGCAGGAAGGCATAGCCCGGGACATCGTCAATCGGGTGCAAAACATGCGAAAATCCATGGACTTGGCTATACAAGATAAAATCCAATTGACCATAGCTACACCAGAAGCTTTTGTACAAGAAGCCATAGCCGCTCATAAGGGCTATATCTGCCAAGAAACACAGGCTTTGCAATTGGATGTAGTACCCACTTTATCTACAGGGGAAGAGGTAGAAATAGATAACTATACTTTACGCATTCAAGTGGGGGTGGTTTCAGGAGCTCACTCCTGAAACCATAAATGCCATCTTACAGCACTCGCTCGGCTAGAGCCGAGCGAGTAATAATATATACTCAAGCCATCTGAAAGTTAGAAAACTAACTTAATAGGAATGTTGTTTTAACTGGATTCCTGCCTTCGCAAGAATGACACCGCGGTCGTTAATACTAAAACTTCGACCAAGAATGAGTATATATGCTAGGTTGCAATATAGCTTATGTAGAATAAATCTACTTATAGTGACTAAAACAAATGAAATTGATGATGTATCACAAATAGTCGTCACTCGGCTGAAACTAAACGACTGTGTATTTAAGCTATAGCTTGGTTCAAGCGCTATCGCTTGGACCAGGTTGTAGACTTGGAGGCACAAGCCAGAAGGCTTGCGCCATTGAGGGGACGACTTAAGAGGAATACCTTATTTTTTTGTGGACTTACCCTCTTCTACACCTTCCTCATCTTTAACAACTTGCAAGGCTGTAACCCCTCCAGAAATAATAAACTTCATCACTTCTGTACCACTCAGACCTGGCAAAGGCTTCACGATTTCTTTGGGTACAATATATAGTTCTCCAGAAAAACTGTAACACTGGGGAACATAAACAGCAACGTTTCCTGGAAGATTTAAGCTTTCTAAATCGGGTTGCGTTATAAAACCAATTTTCTGTATCATACGCTCTAGATTGACCGTTACTAATACGGGCTTATCGAATTTCTTTTTATTACCTACAAAAGCAGCTATTAACTCTTTGAGAGAAGTATAAATCAGACTGATCAAGGGCACCTTGATAATGAACTTTTCGATCGCATCAAATATAGAAAGTACCAACAAGCTGCTCCCTAAATAGCCAAAAAGTGTAATAGCAACTATTGTGATGATCATCCCTAACCCAGGAATGTTGATTCTGATGATGCGATCCATCCAGTTGATAGCTATTGATATGATATAGCCTGTCAATGCAAAAGGTACAATGAGAAGGACCCCACGGATAAAGTACTTGAATAGGGTATTGACCAGCTTTTTATCAAATTGAATGTTCATAGGCAGCAACTAGATAAGATATTTAATTCATAAAATTTGAATAACTAGGTTAACCCTCTCTATATTATCAAAGCTATATATGGGCGGTTGCTAGTAAACGGTACGCTAGGTAATTTAAGGATTTCTTTTGTAAAAAAAATGGATATGAAGGAGAAGTCGTTATTGCAAGTTATTGCCTGTGTTGTTCGTGGAATACCTTCCTACTATTGTCGACTTAATTCTCTCTGCAAATCCCTTTCTTTGATATGCTGGCGCTTATCATACAGCTTTTTACCTTTCGCCAAGGCAATTTCTAGCTTGGCTCTATTATTGGCGTCAATAAACAGCTGAATAGGTGCAATCGTCATTCCTTTTTCTTTGTTTTTAGTAAGCTTATTGAGCTCCTTCCTTGTCAAGAGCAACTTCCTTTCTCTATTTTCCTCATGATTATAAATGTTCCCTTGCTCATAGGGGGCAATATGCATATTCTTGATCCAAAGCTCACCCTGTACCAAGTAGCAATAAGCTTCTTGTAAGCTTACTTTTGCCTTCCGAATAGACTTGATTTCCGTTCCAGTTAATACAATGCCCGCTGTATACTTATCTAAAAAAGTATAGTTAAAGCTCGCTTGCTTATTTCGGATCACAAGACCTGTGGTTTTGTTTTTAGGGGCAGCCATATGAGGTTAAAAGGAATAGCATGAGAAAGTATTTAGGAGTGTTCAGGAAAATCGCTAATATATGTCATTCTATGTTTGTCGAAGGTAATAAAATAGTTTAAAAGATAATTAGATTCGGGATTTAATTGCTTTTTCTTTTGGTTCAAGTATAGCAACCAGCTGAAGCTGACGGTCTATTTTGAAACCACTTCACTATTCATACCTAGTTTCCCCAATTATTGATCAAGTCCTTAATCTCTTGGTCTTTACCAAGATCTGCTGCTGTTTTGTTGTCGTTATTCTTGATGTTTTTATCAGCTCCCTGAGCCAGGAGTAGCTTGGCAATTTCTTGCTGTCCTTGACTAGCAGCCACATGTAAAGCTGTATTGCCCTCATTATCTGTTGCATTGGTATCTGCCCCTTTGTCGAGGAGGATGTGGACTACTTCTTGATGGCCACCCTTGGTTGAAAGATGTAAAGCTGTCTCTTCTTGAATGTTTTTGGCATTATTGACATCAGCTCCATCTGCTATAGCTTGCTTTAACATGTCTACATTACCCGTACTAGCGGCTGGCAGCAAAGCTATTTTTATTTCTGGGGTCAATTTAATTAATATTTCATCTATCTCTTCTCCGTTGCTACCTAAGAGTGTAAAATAAATAAAATTTAGATTATCAGGCGTATTATTCTTGACCTTGACAACAATCTCCTGTTGCTTAGCTAACTTTTCTAGTTCTGTTCCCGAGAACATTTTGTAATTTGTTGATTGGTCCAAGATCGTACCTATATCCTCTATAGATACTATTATGTCTTTCCCTTGGTTTCTCCATGCTGTCAATTGAAACTTAATAAAATCTATAGATTGTTCGTGAGAGTCAGTTACTAGCTTCCATTTACACTCGCCGGTCTCCCCTTGTTTGGCTATTATAAAAATTGCTTCTTTGGGAAGCATATTTATAGGATAGCGATTAAGTTGGATAGTATCTATTGTAGTTACTTGCTGCCCACATATTATTTCCATTTGTAGCAGAGCTTCTCTGGCTGTTTGGAAGTCTATGGCTACATATATTTCCTCTGTAGATGCACCAGCAGCCAAGTCTAGAACAGGGATAGAGGTGGTTGTAACCGTATGATTGAAAAGTACTGCTGCACGACTTGTCTCATCTTCACTGATGTTGGTGCACCGCAAGGACAACTCTTTAGCTATCTCTTTACCTGTATTTTTAATAATAACTACAAGCCGGTTGCTATTTCGATCATAGCATAATTTTTCAAATTGTAGAGATAAAGTGGGTAGGGTGTTATCTATAGGGGGACTTTCGATAGGATTATTATCGGTAGGAGCATTTAGCTGACAGACACATCCACATTGGTTTCCAAGAGAAGCAACACAGACAATGAATAGCCATATGTACCAGGATAGGCTTAAGAAACGTTGTAGTGTAAAAGTGAAAAAGTTTTTCATATAAAATGTTCTTGACACCACTATATCATATAGACATACTAGGGAAAACTTTAGTTGTCAAATCCGCAAAGTCCTGTGCTACATATTGATAGTGCGCAGCCATGGCTACCATGGCTGCATTGTCCGTACAATACGCACGGGCAGGCACATCAAGTTTCCAATGGTGCTGTTGCGCTAATTGTGCCAATGCTTGTCTAAGGCCTTGGTTAGCAGCCACCCCACCTGCCAACGCCACGCTCGTAAGTCCTGTCTGGGTCATAGCCTTTTTTACTTTACTGAGTAGCATCTGGACCAATGTATGCTGAATACTCGCACAAATATCAGCCCGATGTGCCGCTATAAAGTTAGGATCTTTTTGCGTATTTTTGTGAATGAACTGAAGGAAGGCTGTCTTAATACCACTAAAGGAGAAGTCAAGTCCAGGCATCATCGTAGCAGGAAACTGGAATCTAGTAGGATCCCCTTCTTGGGCATGTTGATCAATTAATGCACCACCTGGATAGGGAAATCCCATCATCTTGGCAATCTTATCATAAGCCTCTCCTACTGCGTCGTCTTGCGTCTGACCCAGCAGCTGCATAGAGGTATGGCTCTTTACTAATACAAGTTGGGTATGACCACCACTCACTACCAGGCATAAGAAAGGAAAAGTAGGCGGTATTTCTCCTATAAAATTGGCAAGTATGTGCGCCCGCATGTGGTGAACCGCGATAAGGGGGATAGCTAAGCCTAGGGCCAAGGCTTTGGCAAAGCAGGCCCCCACTAACAAGGCACCTAATAAGCCAGGACCTTGGGTGAAAGCTATAGCCTGTAAGGAAGACTTCGATAGGTTGGCATCTGACAACGCTTTATCAACCATGTGAATGATCTTTTGTTGGTGAGCCCTAGAAGCTAATTCGGGCACAACTCCTCCGTACATTTCATGGATAGATTGGCTGGCAACTACATTGCTTACTATCTTGCCATTGCTGATAACAGCCGCGGCTGTCTCGTCACAGGACGACTCTATTGCTAATATATGTAAGTCTTTTTGTTGCATTGCGTATTACTAATCAAACAACGAAGTTAAAGCAAAATGTGATAGCTGCTTGCGTGGCATGGCTAGGGATTGTGCGTGGTGACAGGAGCTCACTCCTGCCACTCAATGAGTGCGGTGGGTGTCCAAATGTGGACTGCCACGGCTGCTGGGCAGTCTCGCAATGGCGGTCCGGTTACTCATAAATTCCTTCCTTCCCAGACTGCCACGCCACCACGTGGCTCGCACTGACGTTAAAATACTTGATTCTACAAAATGTCTATTCATCAACCAACGAAGATAAAGAAAAATGTGTTAGCTGCTTGGGTAGCATGGCTAGGGATTGCCCTAGGCGCTCTAATCATAGCTGCTGGGCTATATCTACATCTTCCACAAGTTCAAAATACGCTTTTTAGTAAACTAATTCAGCACGTCAACCATCAAACACAATTTCATATCCAACACAAGCAATTTCGTTTTACTTGGTTTCACAAAATTTTGCTGGAAGGCTTAGAAATCAAGGACCCTAATGATCAAATAGTATGCGCTATCCCCCAACTAAAACTGCATATTAACCCTTTTACCCTGCTTTGGAAAAAAGACCTAACAATCAACTACATAGAAATCAAGGATGGCAAACTACAGCTCGTTCAAGGCCAAAAAGAAAAAACATTTAATATTCAACTCCTGCTAGACCGACTGGTGGCAGACGACACAGCTGCTAGCCATTCGATTCCAAAGACCCCCCACATAACCATACACAAAGCGTTATTAAATAACTTTTCATTGCTTCTAGACGACCAGACAAGACCACCTATAGGAGGCTTTGATCCTTATCACATTCATCTAGAAAGTATAACGGCTGAGCTGTCTAAGTTTCATTACGATAAAGACAAATGGGTAGGCAACTTACAGAAGTTTGCAGGCTATGATTTAACCCAAAACTTAGGTATCCAGCAAGTACAGGGGAAATTTAAATTCACACCCACTGTATCCGAGTTACAACACTTATACATTGCAACAGAATCCAGCTACCTACAGGGTGATTTCACCTTGACCCATGAAGGGTTAGCATCATTTATTCATGCACCTCATCAAGTTCACATCATAGCCCAGATAGACGAACTACAATTAGACACCCAAGAATTAGCTCCCTTCTTACCGTATGTACAAGGATATGATACAACCTACAAATTGAAAGGTAGGATAGTAGGTAAATTAAACGACTTTGCTGTAGAAGATTTTCACGTGGCATTTGGACAACATCCAAGTCACTTAGGTGGATCTGCCAAAATTCAAGGGCTTCCAAAAGTGGATGAGGTTTCTTTCTCTGTGGAAATCAATCAAGGATGCCTACACGCAGAAGACTTATTGCTTCATATCCCGCGACAACATCATACTACTTTGCAGAAGATAAAGCTCTGTAATGTCCAAGGCACTGTCGCTGGTACCCTCCATAACTTGGTGACCAAAGGCCAGTTTTCAACAGGTATAGGACAGGTAAGTACGAACCTAGCTATACAGATAGATAAAGCTACCCACCATATCGGCTACCAAGGCGAAATAACTACCACAGATCTTCATGTGGGTCAATTGCTAAACTTACCACAGCTAGGAGAAGTAACGCTACACACGCACATAGATGGCCAAGGTATAGACCCAGCAACAGCTAATTTATATGTGAAGACCTCCATACAAAAATTGGGATTTCATAGGTATGACTATCAAAACATACACTTGGATGGTAGATTGGCAAATTCTCTCTTCAAAGGGAATATATCGATAGAAGATCCTCATGTGAGGTCATATCTTGCTACGCAGGTCAACTTCCATGGTGCTAAAAAAGAAGTATTAGTGGAAGGCCTACTAAGCTCTTTAGCTGCTGATAAGTTAGGACTGACAACCCAATCCCTCCAAGCAAGTAGTGAAATTAATATCGCTTTACAAGGTAGTACTTGGGATGAGCTTACAGGACACGCAACCTTACAACGAACCCATCTATTGTTCAACAACAAGCCATTAGACATCAAGGAACTATACATAGCTATGTATAAAAAAGAGAATGGTAAGTCCCTTATCTTCAACTCCGATTTGTTGGACATACAAGCAGAAGGTGCTCCTACGTATACAGCATTGGTTCATGACCTACAAACTTTTGTACATACTTACCAGCACTCATTGATTGGCAGGAGTGAGCTCCTACCACCACAATTAAAGACCACCTATGCTGCTTCTTATAGCGATGAACCTTATACATTCAACTATCAGATCAACCTCAAGCATATCAATCCACTTCTACATGTGCTAGTAACTGAGGTATATGTAGCTCCCAACACGAAGCTTCGGGGCACTTTTACGAAAGGACAAGAAGAAACAAAGCTCGAACTGCATGTATCTGAGCTAGATTCCTTGCAGTTTGCCCATCAGCAGTTAGAAGGAATCCAGTTGGATATTACCGCCCACCACCTAAAAACAGGAGCCTCTATATCTGCTACTAGCCAGCTCAAGGCCAATACGCATCAGTGGGAAGACCACATGCGTACAGATCATTTACTGGTAGATATCAACTGGACCAATGAAAACATTTTGTTTAACAGTACCATAGGCGATGCAACAAGCGATTTGCAATATAAACTAGCTGGTAAAGCACACTTACAACAGGCTGGTCTACATATCAATTTCCATGATACTGCTATTCGACTATCTGACAAAGTATGGGATCTCGATCCAATGGGTACGATCTACATGAGCCCATTAGAGGTACAATGCCACCATATGGTACTATCACATCAAGACCAGCAAATAGCAGTAGAAGGCAAATGGTCTTCTGTAGACCCTGAAAAATTAACCATACGTGCCAGCAACTTATTAATAAATAACTTCTCCCCCTTCATCGGCAATCAACTGGATGGTGTCATCCATGGAACAATAGTTATCACTAATCGACCAGGTCAACCTATGGTTCAGGGAGATATACAAGTACACGAAGTGACAGTAAAGGATCTAGCCATAGGTAACCTATATGCAAAAGCTACCTGGGACGAAGGCACTCAACACATGCAAATAGCTTGTCAGCTCAAGAAAGCTGAAGAACAGCTCATACATATTGCTGGCTTATATATGCCTAGGCATCCAACACAAAATCTGGATTTGATAGCCGTCTTCTCTCACGCACAGCTAGGACTCCTTGAACCATTTGTAACGCCTGTATGTAGCAGGCTACAAGGGGAACTTCATGGGCGTTTTTCGATCAAGGGTACGCTACAAAATCCCCTCATGAAAGGGAAGGCAAAGCTCGAGAACGTGGTGTTGCAGTTGAAGCATTTAAAAGCTGTCTATCAAGGTTATGGTACCATTCAATGTGTTGGCAATACGATGCATGTGGAAAAGCTCCACTTATCAGATAAACAAGAAGGGTATGTGGATTTTCACGGGAAAGTTGCTTACCAATCCCTAAAAGATATTACCCTAGACCTAACGGGCAAGATGCACCAAGTAGAAATCTTAGATACGCAACATGAAGACAATGAGTATTTCTATGGTAAAGCAATAGCAAGTGGCAACATTCAGCTTACGGGTCCCATCCAACATATAGATATATATGCCAACGCCACCACGAAAAAAGGAACGAGTTTAGTCATTCCTATTCGCAAGCATAATAAGAAAGCTGAGCAAGAAGAATTTATCCGCTTCGTAGACTTCAAAGCCAACCCAACAAATAACCTACCAACCAGCTTACCTTCTATGCAACTGGAGGGGATCAACCTACATATCAACTTAGAGATAACGCCCGATGCCTGGGCAAAGATCATGTTTAACGGCAAAGAAGGAGATATCATAGAAGGAGAAGGTAAAGGGAATTTGACTATTCAATCAGATATCAAAGGTAGCCTTCATATGTCTGGTAATTATGAATTGGTAGAGGGAAGCTACAATTTTTCTGTATATGAGGTAGTTAGAAAAAAATTTAAAATTTTACCAGGTAGTACCATCACCTGGATTGATAAACCGTATGATGGTATATTACACGTAAAAGCTACTTATGAGCAACGGACTTACCTAACCCCACTAGTAGACAACCTGCAAGGGAAAAGGAAAGAGATCAAGGATAAAAAGAAATATCCTATCCAGGTAGGTCTATCATTGGAAGGTGTATTATCAGCACCTGATATCCATTTCGATGTCAAATTCCTGCAGTTACCAGAAAATCCTGATTTACAAGAAGCCATCACTACCTTCCAAGAGAAGACTGCCATGGATAATAACTACTTAAAGAATCAGGTATTTAGCTTAGTAATGTTCAAAAGCTTTTCTTCAGGTAATAAAGTTCGTTTAAGCAACAATACATTACAAAGAAGCATGGGAGAGTTGTTTTCTCAACAACTCAGCAGCCTGGCAGAGCATCTGGATGAGAATTTAGAAATAGATACAGATATTGACTTAGCCGATATAACTAATACGGATGTGGATGTAGAAGAAATCAAGCAGGATAGGACCACTAGTGTTCCTATCAAGATCTCTTATAACTTATGGGATGGTCGCCTCATTATCTCTAGGGAAAGCAAGATCAACTTTGCAGCAGGCAAAGAGATAGACTTTGGTAACATGGTAGGAGACTGGGCTATCGGATATGGGCTAACTGATGATAATAGGTTGCGAATCAAATTACAGGTGTATCCCTCTGGCGCAGAGCCCAACGTAAATATGTCTAAATCTATTTTAGGGGCTGTTAGCTTTGTATATGTAAAGTCATTTAATAGATGGAGAGAGTTGTTTGGGGATAAAAGGTCTAAAAACTGATAACTGGCACGGAAGAGCAACTTCCGCGTTAGGTTAAGCGAGCGTCAGGAGAAGCTTCTAATGTCACTTTAAAAAAAGTCGCTGGACTATTGCCGAGTGGCGGATATTCTACTTAGCTAGGCTAAGTTCAAACGCAGTCGCTCGGCTATTGCCGAGTGATGGATATTTATGTTTCAGGTGTAGCTCCTGAAACCACTTTAACCCGCAAACATAACTCAAACGCAGTCGCTCGGCTATTGCCGAGTGATGGATATTTATGTTTCAGGTGTAGCTCCTGAAACCACTTTAAACCGCAAACATAACTCAAACGCAGTCGCTCAGCTATTGCCGAGTGATGAATATTTATGTTTCAGGTGTAGCTCCTGAAACCACTTTAAACCGCAAACATAACTCAAACGCAGTCGCTCGGCTATTGCCGAGTGACGGATATTTATGTTTCAGGTGTAGCTCCTGAAACCACTTTAAACCGCAAACATAACTCAAACGCAGTCGCTCGGCTATTGCCGAGTGATGGATATTTATGTTTCAGGTGTAGCTCCTGAAACCACTTTAACCCGCAACCATAACTCAAACGCAGTCGCTCAGCTATTGC
>Ga0163149_10003728_pt1 | contig 17164 bp, 16 predicted proteins | sample OliLakLV19MP5G1_FD_148604 | JGI IMG/M metagenome (GOLD analysis project Ga0163149, IMG submission 148604) | Freshwater microbial mat bacterial communities from Lake Vanda, McMurdo Dry Valleys, Antarctica - Oligotrophic Lake LV.19.MP5.G1 | ecosystem: Environmental > Aquatic > Freshwater > Lake >...
GTCGATGTTTTGGATCATGGTTCCGGCTTCTGGTGTCAGGATTTGAGTTTGTTTTTCTTCAGTTTTACCAAAAGCCATAGCGATGGCCTTGCGAAGTTCATCTTTGTTTTCCTCAGACTGTTCTTTTCTTCCAAACTGAGCACTTTGCACATGTGTATTTAATTTAAGTGCCGAAAGGGATATCTTCGGAGTGTCTTTCTGTACTGGTACAGCAACTGAGGCTGTTTGACTTTGTGCTTTTGGAAAACTAGACTTTCCTGCACTTCCCATGGCTTCCGCAAGTATCTTTCCCAGATCTTCTCGATCGGGCATCTGGCGCGGTGGATGAACAAACGTATTTTTTTTCATCACCCTGTCGGCTTCTGTTGCAATCGGTCGCATTTGGGGAGTTGCTGGTTTGACGGGTGCGGTACTCGACTGAGTTGCTGGACGAGGCATAAGGCTTGTTGTCTGAGAAGAAACGGTTGGACGTGGTGGTGATACTACAAAATTTTTTGCTGGGACCGTATCTCTCACTACTGGCGCTGGACGTGTCGGAGCAATTGGCGTTTGTTGCTGGAATTCTATACCAAGTAGCGCCAACGCATCATTATTCTGCACTTCACGCTGAGGATTTGATTTAAAGTTTTGCGCAGGTTTCAAATCACCAGACTTAATCTTGACCATACAATCCTTACAATATACAGGTCGTCCGGGCTGAGGCTCAAACGGGACGAAAACATCCTTTCCACATGTCGAACACGTAGCCTTCCATTTACCCTCTGGGGGATTTTTGTCATCATTGCCCATCATTCCACTCCAGTCATTAATTTCTTTCTCAACTTCTTCACGAGATCTTGTATAAAGCTCTCTCGATCTTGCAATTACTATTTCCTTACTATCATCTTCCACTGTGAGGGGAGGCATCGTCTTGGCAGAAAATGGTCTCGATGTGACGCCATCAACCATCAATTTCAAATAGATATGAAAGTTTGGCAGGTTGACTATATCTTCAGCCATGAATTCTGGCTCGAATTCTTTTTCCAAAAATTCTGCATCATCAGCGCCGACACGAAAAATAATCATTGTTCCGACGTTGCCGAAAACAGAGTCGCGCACCGCTGAACTTCCGTTGATAACAAGCTGTGCAGTATATTGGTGTGCAACAATCAAGTTCAATCGATATTTTCGGGCTTCAGAAAGAATCGATGCAAAAGAGTCAGTGACAAAGTTTTGGAATTCATCGACGTATAGGTAAAAATCTTTTCGCTCCGGCTCAGGAATACGCACGCGCTCCATCGCAGCGAGTTGGATTTTGGTAATGAGCATACCTCCCAACAGTGCAGAGTTGTCTTCTCCGACACGTCCTTTCGAAACGTTGACGAGGAAAATCTTTCCAGTGTTCATAATCTCGAACACATCAATTGATGAGTGTCCTTGCCCGACTACATTTCTGATGATGGAAGTGGAGAGAAATTGTCCAACTTTGTTTTGAATCGGAGCAATTGCTTCATTTCGAAATTTGTCTTGCCATGCCTCATACTCATGTATCCAAAAAGTTTTGACGACGGGGTCTTTGAGGTTACCGATTATTTTTTGGCGATAATCCTTATCCACAAGAATTCTTTGAATACCAAGCAACGTTGTTCCTGGGGTATCAAGAAGCGCCAAAATTGCATTGTTCAAAATGTACTCCATTCGGGCACTCCACGCGTTCGCCCATATTTTGGTGAAAATTCCCATGAGTCCTGACGCGACAAGGTGCTTGTACTTCGGGTCTTTGATTTCAAGCACATTGAATCCAATATGGTAATCGGTATCCGCTGGATTGAAATATATGACATCGTTTATGCGTTCTGGTGGAATCGAACTCAAAATTTTTTCAACCAACTCACCGTGAGGGTCGACAACACAAACGCCTTCACCGTTTCTGATGTTTTGAATGATCATGTTCTCCATCAGGACGGATTTACCAGTACCGGATTTACCGAGGAGGTACATGTGCTGTCGCCGATCTTTACGCTTTATACCAAAAAGCTGATCCTTCCCACGAAAATTTGTCTTTGCAACGTAGGTAATTTCTGGATTTATAGGTATCTCCATATATAATACATATTGTATCATGAAAATTCAGAGACAAGCGTTTTTTATATGCATTTTGCAAAATTGAGAGCACTATGCTATAGTGCACACGTATGACAACTCTTCTTTCGGTTCTACCGATATTCCAAATTGTCCTCTCTGTTCTCCTTCTCGCGGGAATTTTGCTACAAGAGCGAAGCGCTGGTCTTGGTGGAGCATTGGGTGGAGGTGACGGAAGCATCACTTATCATAAGCGTCGAGGATTAGAAAAATTCCTCTTCACTTTCACTATAGTTATTGCAATACTGTTTTCTGTCTCCGCACTAATTGCAGTTCTATTTTCCTAAAGACTAAAGCGTAGTCATATTGAATGTATTTTTTAATCTCTCTATGAATCTCAAAAAAAGGGCCTCTTTATGGCCATCGAAAAATGAATGGAACGCAATCTTTCATTCGCTCAAAAGGCGCGAGTGGATTTTGATGAGCGTTGGCGGATCTCTCATGTTTGCATCTGTTTTAGGTATGCTCGTGCTTGTCAATTTTCATTTCAGTGTTGAGGTACCTATGCATGGTGGCTCTCTTACTGAGGGTATCATTGGAACACCTCGATTCGTTAATCCCGTCATCGCGATTTCTGATGCAGACAGGGACCTCTCAACTCTCGTTTATTCAGGGTTGATGCGCAAGACGTCAGACGGACTAATTCCTGATTTAGCAGAAAGTTACACCATATCTCCTGATGGAAAAGTATATACATTTATACTCAAAGATGATTTATCTTTTCATGATGGTAAAGTGCTTACCACAGACGATATCGTCTACACATTTTCTCTCATCCAAGACCCACTCGTCAAAAGCACAATGCGAATATCATGGGAAGGCGTCAGTGTAAACAAAGTTGACGAGAAGACAGTAGAATTTACTCTTGCACAACCATTCAGTGGATTTCTCGAAAAAATGAACATAGGAATTTTACCAAAACATATTTGGGAGAATGTAAAACCTGAGGAAATAGGCTTCGCTGATGCAAACACCTACCCAACCGGCTCAGGTCCTTACGAAGTCGTGAATGTCAAAAGGAAATCATCTGGTGTCCCTAGTTATTACACCCTTGAGGCATTCTCCGAATTTGCTCTCGGCAATCCTTATATAGAGAAGATGACAATTCGCTTTTATGCAAATGAAAACGAACTCGCGTCGGCGTTCGCTCGTGGCACCATCGACTCAGCAGCATCTCTTTCACCTTTGAACGCGACATCACTACAAGGCAGATCTGTTGTAGCGTACACAGCTCCATTGCCTCGGGTTTTTGGTCTTTTCTTTAATCACAACAAAGCGCAACTTTTTAATGATCCGACGGTTGTTTCTGCTCTTGAACGAGCAATTGATAAGGAAAGAATCCTCAACGAAGTTTTCTATGGATACGCAACATCAATCGGAAGTCCTATTCCTCCAGGTCTCATCGCAACAGTTGGAGAAACAAAGCCGTCTTCGTACAATCCTCAAGAAGCATTATCAATACTCGAAAAAAAGGGCTGGGTGAAAAATGCTGAAACGGGATTACTCGAAAAGACAAATGGAAAATCTGTGGACCATCTCTCTTTCTCTATTGCAACAAGCGATACATCAGAACTCAAGGAAGTAGGTGACATTATCAAAGAAAATCTCGAGAGCATCGGTGTGAGCGTGGAATTGAAAGTATTTGATATCGGCACGCTCAACCAGACAATAATCAGGCCGAGGAATTATGACGCTTTGCTCTTCGGTGAAGTCGTTGGAAGTGCGAGCGATTTATTTGCATTCTGGCATTCATCTGAACGCAATGATCCTGGACTCAACGTCTCACTATACACAAACAAAGATGTCGATACACTATTAGAAAAAGCGAACGCGCCACTAAGCGCAAGCGAACGCGCAATACTTTATAAGAAATTTGAAGATGCAATCATCAAAGACAAGCCAGCGATTTTCCTTTATAGTCCGTCGTTCATATATTTATGGAACAACGGCATCAAAGGGATGTCACTGTCTCGCCTGAGCAGTCAGAACGAACGTTTCAATGATGTCTATACGTGGCATGTGCGCGTAGAGAGAATCTGGCCACTCTTCATAAAAAACAATTAGTAATTATAATAATATGATACCACCAAACAATCCTCACCGAGGCTTACACAATAGCGGACCTGCGTCCACACCGCCTCGTCGAGTACAACAAAATAGTAATCAAGTAAGGAGACAGCCACAACCCGCAGGTGAGCGTGGAATTCGTGCACTTTTGGCAGAAAACAATGTTGTCCTCCCAAATCCAGATGCAAAATTTGCTATCAAAACCACAACACGCGCTCGACCAGAACAAAGACAATCAGCTGGACGAAGACATCTTTCTCGACGGCCACCAGTGCCACGGGCAGGAACTGCGCATCAGAATACATCAAGAAAAAGTACTGCTCCAATGATTCCCCCACCAGCACCAGGTGTTATTCGCATCGTGCCTTTGGGAGGAGTAGAAGAAATCGGAAAGAACATGACTGCTATCGAAATCGGTGACGACATCATTATTATTGATGCAGGAATGCACTTTTCAAACGAAGAGACACCTGGTATTGATTATGTCATTCCAAACACGCGTTATCTCGAAGAACGCAAGGACAAGATTCGTGCCATGCTCATCACTCACGGACACCTCGACCATATCGGCGGTGTTCCCCTCGTGCTATCACGTGTCGGCAATCCACCAGTGTATTCACGCAATCTTTCTGTTCTCATGCTAAAGAAGAGACAAGCTGAATTCCCACACCTTCCGCCATTGAATGCGATTACTGTTGAAAAAAGTGAAACAATCATGTGCGGTAAAATCAAGGTTAGATTTTTCGGAGTGACTCACACAATTCCGGATTCAATGGGAATCATCATCGAGACTGAACATGGATGGATCGTAAATCCCGGTGACTACAAACTCGATCAGCTCGACGGTATCGTCTCTGATGACGAGGAAAAGGAATACGCGAAGTTTGATACAGCTAAAGTGCTCTTACTGATGACTGATTCAACGAACATCGAAAACGAAGGATTTGCGCTACCGGAAATCAGAGTTCACCAAGGACTTGAAAATCTCATCCGGAAAATCCGTGGGAGAATACTTATTGCCGCGTTCGCGTCTCACATCACACGCTTGATTCGCGTCATTCAGATCGCAGAAGATCTCAACAAAAAAGTTATCCTCGAAGGACGTTCTATGAAAACAAATATCGAGGTTGCGATCGAAGCCGGACTTTTGACACCAAAAAAAGGAACGCTTATCTCTATTGATGAGGTCAACAATTATCCTCCAGACAAAATCGTTATTCTCATGACGGGTGCTCAAGGTGAGGAATTTGCGGCATTGAATCGCGCAGCAAACAAAACGCATAAGAAATTCATACTGCAAAAAGGTGATACGATAGTCCTGTCCGCGTCGATTATTCCAGGAAATGAAAGATCTGTACAAAGAATGAAGGATGGGCTCTCACGCCAAGGTGTCAAAATCATTAGCTATCGAACACCAGGAGAAGATTTCGTGCACGCAACTGGCCACGGCAACAAAGAAGATATACGTTGGCTACACAAAAAAGTCCACCCGAAATTCTTTATTCCTATACATGGACACCACTATCATCTAGAGCTACACAAAGAACTCGCTCTAGAACTGGGTATGAAAGAAGAGAGCATTGTGGTTCCAGACAACGGAAGCTTGATAGAAATCTCTGCTGACGGGGAAAAGATGATACTACGTAAAGAGAAAGCACAAGCCGGCCCAATGATGGTCGACGGATTTACTGTTGGCGATGAACAAAATGTTGTCATCAGAGATCGTCAAATGCTTGCAGAAGATGGTATGTTCGTTATTGTCGCAACGATTGACTCGCGTACAGGTAAACTTCTGAAATCCCCTGACATCATCTCCCGAGGATTCGTCTATCTCAAGGAATCCCAAGACCTACTACACGAATCACGCCTCATCATCAAACGAACAGTCGAGAAAAATGCTGAGGGTAAACGACCTATTGATTTCGATTTCATCAAACAAGAAGTTGTGGACACTGTCGAACGTTTCTTGCTCCAGAAGACAGCAAAACGTCCTCTGGTGATACCGGTACTCCTTAGCGTCTAGCGATTACGCATGATAAAATCTAAGGATGGATCTGACAGTAGGCTTCGTGGTGCTAAGTACTGACGTCCATATTTTTCCGCAGTCATTGTCGATATTAACAAATAACTTTTTCGTACCGCTCTTTCAGTGAGAATGGTGCGAAATCTTTCTATCGGATGAATTTTCTGAAACTTAAACTTGCACGAAGAACATTTGCTATATCATTTCTTTTCGCTTGGAATGTTGCACTCACCGCATATATCAATTCGACATTTCTCGATAGCATCCTCGACGCCAAACTTATTGGATTCGTTTTCGCAGCAGGCGCGCTAGTAACTCTCATTGGTCTCGAGTGGATACCACTTTTGCTTCGTCGTGCTGGCAACGTTCGAACAACATCTCTTCTTATACTTTTGTCAGTGACAGTTCTTTTGGGGCTACACCTATCAGTCGCCTTACCTGCCGGACTGGTCGTTCTCCTTTTTATACTCTACAATGCGACAAACAATCTCGTCTCCTACTGTTTCGATCTCTTCGTTGAGCACTTCTCAAAGGCAGAGTCAGTCGGACAAGAGCGCGGATTCTATTTAACCATCACCAATCTTGCATGGCTCTTTGCGCCATTGCTTGCAGGTATTCTCATAAGCTCGGCAGGCTTCTCCTTGTTGTATGGAATTTCTGGAATGATTGTTGCAGTGACAGGAATAATCGTTGTGGCAGGATTCAAAGGCTTCGTCGATCCAAAATACGACAATGCCCCCGTCTTTAAACTTTTGTTTTCATTTGATCGTGAGCGGAATATAATTCACATAATTGCAATAAATTTTCTTCTTCAATTTTTCTATGCGTGGATGGTTGTCTATACACCCCTTTATCTACATATGGAGCTTGGACTAGACTTCGGCACAATCGGTATTATATTCACTATTATGCTTCTTCCGTTTGTTCTCATCCAGTTCCCTCTCGGATGGATTGCTGACAAGATATACGGAGAAAAAGAGCTCTTGGCACTCGGATTTCTCATAATGGCAATCGCGACGTTTTTTGTTCCCCATGTGCCACACTCACTTTTTTTTCTTGCAGGAATTTTGTTCTTATCACGTGTAGGAGCAAGCACTGTCGAGGTCATGAGCGAAACATATTTTTTCAAAAAGGTAGATGAGAGGGAACCTCGCATTCTTTCCTTATACAGACTAATGACACCGATCGCGTACATTGTCGGACCACTCACAGGAGGCCTTGTTGTCAATTACTTTGGCTTTGAGCCCTTGTTTGCTATATTGGGTGTTCTCTTGTTAATAGGAATACCATTATCACTTCGACTACATGACACCAACTAGACGCCCAAAACTCAACACTCCTGTCCCAACCGAAACTATGCGTATCAACCGATACCTTTCTATTCGTGGTATTACCACGCGAAAAGGTGCTGATGAATTCGTCAAAAAGGGATTGGTTTTCATCAACGGTAACCGCGCGGTCTTAGGTGACAAAGTAGGTATTCGTGACAAAGTAACCATAGACGGAGTGATGGATTCTGGAAGCTATCACTATTTTGCGTATTGCAAACCAAAGGGCGTCACGACATTACCTGAAAAAAACACTCTTTCTGTCATGGCGATGGCAAACTCGCTTCCAAAAGACGTCTTCCTTGTCGGCAGACTCGACAAAGACTCCGAGGGACTCCTGATTATCACAAACGATGGTCGCGTCACAGACAGATTACTCAACCCAAAAAATGAAAACGAAAAAGAGTACCATGCGGTACTCAACAAACCAATCACCAACACGCTTTTGCGTGGCATAAAAGAAGGTATCACTGTGGGTGAATTCAAAACTCGTCCAGCAAAAATAAGGAAAACTGATGAAGTGTCATTTGATATTATTTTAACGGAAGGACAAAACCGCGAAATTAGACGCATGTGTCTTGCCTTCGGCTACACAGTCATCTCACTCAAACGCTTTCGTATCATGAGCGTTCTTCTGGGCAACTTGAAGGCAAACGAACATAGAGAATTAGAGGGTGCTGAACTCAAAACTTTCTTGAGAGAACTCAATCTTTCTTAATTGCTATTTTTCTGCTTATTCTTTTTTTCCTCATCTTCTCGAATTCGAAGTTCATCTTCCCACCACTTTATTTCGCTTTCTGCCTTTCGCAATGTCTCTTTCCATTCACTAAGTTTTCTACGTGCTTCATTTGCGTCTGCCATAGTATATATATGATGCTGATAATACTGATAGAGTGATGTGATTATTTTTCCCGTGTCCACGGAAATTTCATCATATTCTTCACCTTTTGTGCGCCATGACGAAACTGTGCTTTCATCCTTTCTTTGCGTGACGTAATGAGTCCAACCATATCATCTCTCGCCTCATCGATCGCTGAAAACAAATCTCCTTTCTCTGCAACCGCATACAAATGCTTTCCTTCGTATGTTAGTCTTATTTCCGCACGGAAAACATCACCATTTTTGTGATGGTTTGTGCTTTTACCTACTTCAACATGGGCAAGTTCCCCACCTGAAAGGTATTTGTCCAGACTTTGGACACGCTTATTCACGTAACTTTCCATCTCGTCTGTTAATTCGATATTTGTTGCCTTGAGAATTGTTTGTCCCATATAAACTTATTATACACCAATTGAGGTGTTTGTTACCAAATTATAATACTATGCAAGAGATTCGCCTTATACTATACGCACGACAAGCGTAATAACAGTATCAATCAAAAGGAGTTGCACCAGTCCGCTCATTGCGCCGAACGCCCAAATACCCAAAAACAAGACAACAATAAGTAGTTCAATCTTAGTAGTTACTGTTTACATTACAACAATGTAAATGGAAGTCTACATTACTTACACAAACAGTAACGTGTGAGAAGAGAATTTTGTAACACACCTATTTCCAACAAGGTTTGTTGTTCAATCTCAAATCTTCTTCCACATCCTATGCTCATCGATTTCAAATCCCCATTTTTTATACTTAGCGACAACATCAGTATTTTGCGCTTTTACATGGAGTTGGCAGAACTCTATGCCCTTCTCTTTAAGCCATTTCACAAATAAGTCCATGCACTTTTGCCCCATCCCTTTGTCGCGATACTTATCCAAAATAATCATCGAATCAGCGTAGCCCACCTCTCGTGTTTTGTAACCCTGTGGCATAGCAGATATTGTCCCTGCAAAATAACCGACGTACTCACTCTTCTCTTTTGCAAATATAAAATACCAGTCGTCATGCAAAAACTTGGCATATTCCAACACATGGTCTGCTGATGACTGCTTTTCAAATGGGATGCGCTTATACTGCCCGCCAATATCCTTCTTTTCATAGTAACGATTAAAAGCTTCCTCAAGCTTGAGAAATCCTTTGAAATCTTCTTCGTTGTTTTTGGCCTTTACGAATTCCATTCCTTGATACTAGCATGCCTGCTATTCTCGTCTAGTATCCGAAAATCAGTCTCTCTGTTGATACGAAATTGAATTATTTGAAATCCAAAACTGGTTAAGTCCTAGCCTGCTCTTCAATAACCTCTATAATGCAATAAAAATCAGCGATAAAACACGAAACCAGCTCCAAGCAAAAAACGCCTCGCTTGCGCGGGCGTTTTTTGTTTCCTTAGATTATGCTCGCTGTACGTTTACAGCGTTCATACCTTTTGGAGACTCTTCTGTTTCAAATGTAACAGCATCACCTTCGCGAAGTTCATTGAACTGCACGCCAACGAGAGAGTTTGAGTGGAAGAAAAGATCCTTCGCAAGTCCCTCTGCTGTGATGAAACCGAAACCTTTGTCAGTAAGCTTTTTGATTGTTCCTGTCATGGTTTAGTAACTTAGATAAATAATATACAAAAATAGATAAAAAAACTCGACTCAATTTCTACAACAACTTTTGTACCATAATGATAGCATGCCGTGTAAAATAAGTCAAGCACTACCTGTGGATAATCTCCCCCTCTACTATATAGCCACCCCTTGGACATTTTGTCATTTTCTTGTAAAGTGGGCTTAAATCTAAATAATTATGAAAAATAGAATAGAGGTTCTAGACCTCAACAATTTTCTAACAGGTGGCGTGCCACGTGCGGACTTCCTTCATATGCTAAAGAAGGAGTTCACAAATAAGGGTTTTATTATCCTTACAAACCACGGCATACCTCGTGAAGATGTAGAAAATGCCTACTTCTATATGAAGAAATTTTTTACAGAAACGACTCTTGCTCAACGTTTGTCCTATGAATATACAAATTTGGGACACCAAATCGGCTATACGCCACTTCGCGTTGAAAAAGCTGTTGGCGCAAAAAACCCTGATGAAAAGCATTTCTGGCATCACAGAAGTGAAGACAAGATGCCTTATGTTGCAAATGTACGAGGTTTCAGTGAGGCCAATGAGAAATTGTTCAATTCCTTCAGGAATTGTGCCGTAACAATGCTTAAAGCGGTTGCTATGTCTCTTGGTCTCGATGAAACTTTCTTTGACGACAAGGAAGGAAATAGCACCATGAGACTGATACACTATCCCGCAAGTGCGTCACCGAAACAATCAACTCTCATGAATGAGATTGTGGCAGGAGGTAACAGTGCTAGCATGTGCGCAGAAGGTCATAGTGATATTAATTTCATCACATTGCTTCCCGCAAAATACAAAGGGTTAGAACTTCTGATGAACAAAAAATGGATTCCTGTCCAGATTGTAGATGATTCAATCATCGTGAACGTTGGAGACATGTTGCAATATTTCACCAATAACATCTACAAATCCGGTTACCATCAGGTTGTGTGTGAGAAAAATATCGCTCGCTATTCTATGCCATATTTTGGACACGTGCACCAAAATGTACGCATCCTTCCGTTACCGCAATTCGGACCATACAATCCCAAGGATTTTCTCTTCGCAACAGCAGGAGAATATCTAGACCAAAGATTGAAGGAAATCGGCTTGATATGACACAAAATTAATTTCTCCCTTTCATTCAATGAAAGGGAATTTTTATACAAATTAAAAATGCCATCGTTTTGATGGCACACTCTATATTTTACCAATCATCCACTTCCACTATTTTAGTGAAATAATTGTCCTGTTTTTTATTTTTGAGAAGCGCATTTGCATGCGAGAGCGCTTTCAAATCATCGTAATATATCGTTTTTTGTGCGTAGTCTAATATGTATGCACATACATATTTTCTACTCTTTTTGCCCTCTTTGATGTACTTTTTGCAGTCCGCTATTGAATCTAGCACTTCTGGAGAGGACACAGAATCCGCAAAGTATATATTGGTTTTTGGTATCCACCCTAGGTCCTCATTCATTACCGCTACCTTAAAAGGTGCCAATCCTTTGTAAAAGTACTCCTTACCTTTTACTTCAAAAAAATTTTCCATTTTTGTGTTTTGATTAACATAACATTTGAGTGTAATAATGTCAAAAAACTATCAAACACCCCCTCACTATTTGACATAGTCGGTAAAGCTATTCAAGTTTTGACAACCAGTAAGGATTGGCATGGTTAGTCAAATGTGTTAATGTTTCAGTAAATATTTAAAATGAAATGTATTTTGATTCTCTTTGTTGCTTTTGCAGGGATTGCGGAGGCTCAGTCATTTAAACCAGTTTTAACCATTGGCTGGAGTGGTGCAACCGTGAATGGTTGTGTTACATTGAAAAATGGTGATATTTTTGTTTATGGTGATGGACAATTCTTGTTTGCACCAGCACCGCTAAATGGCTGTATCGTAAGTAATGGAAAATCGTACGCTTTGCCTTGGAAAATTCCCAGAAACATATATTCTGTCGTGGAAACCAATGATGGAATTATATACACAGGTGGCGCCCTAGGGTTGGGTAAAATCCAAGACGGGGTTCACTCATTACTTGTTGAGTCAACAGGGTTTTTATATTCAATTTGTCTTTACCAAAATAGCTTGTATTTTGGCGGAACTCTTGGCTCAATAGACAACAATGAGGCAAATTTTGCAAGATATGATCTATCTACGGGTGAGATCACTACCAAGATTCTACCGGGTACAGTGCGAGGCATCGTACCATTTGCAAGTGCAGGAGAAGACACATCTTTGTATGTATTGACTAGCGAAAGGAATGCTTCCTTTTTCAAATACGATAAGTATCTGAATCCGTTATCAATGTCACAAGGAGAAGATGACCCGAAGTACTACATTGGGGTCTCTATGAGTATCTGGCAGGAAAAGCTCGTGTTGATTTGTTGGGGAAACCAAGATGATGGTTATCTGGCAACATATGATAAGTATGAATGGGAATTCTCACCTAACATTGACATCCCCAGATGTATAGCTATATCTCCAAACGAGGAATTGTTTGTGACAGGTACCATCTTCAATGACACCGGCGCTTCAATAGTGTCAGAATTTAGCACAGTTGCAGAGTGGAGCGAACTCTCCGATGAGAACGGACGAATCGTACAAAGTACTACTTATGGGGCAAGAGTATACATCGCTTGGAGTGGAGAAAGTCAGTATGTCGTGATGAATTCAGGAACATGGATTCAAAACTATGCTCACAGCTATCACATTTTTCGTCTTGATAGCATTGAATCAAATGAATCCAGCGAAATTGTAGTTTATCCAAACCCGAGTAGTGGAGATTTCACAGTCAAAGTTCCAGTACGATTTTCAGGAATGCTGAAACTATTCGATCTTTCTGGAAGACTCGTGCATTCAGAAATTGTTATTGGGAAGATTTTCCCGGTTTCTATAAAAATTGAAGAAGGAATATACATTCTTCAATGTGGAAACTATGTAGTAAAAATTATTGTGATGAATTAATATTGTGGGTGTGTCGATCTTCGACACACCCATTTTTTTTACACAAATCTGTTGCTTTCTAATTTGATACGAAATTATTATTGGTCTTGGCACCATTTTTATTACGTTACAAACAAATATTCTACGCAGAATAACTTTTTCTATTCCCACTGTTTCGTGTTATGATAATTTCTCATGCAAAAAGACACTATAGAAATAGAAGATTTTGAAAAGGTAGATATTCGCCTAGGAAAAGTAATCGATGTCCAGGATTTTCCTGAAGCGAGAAAGCCTGCTTACAAACTTACAATTGATTTCGGTGCCGATATAGGCACAAAACGTTCCAGCGTCCAGCTTGTTGGCGCATACGAGAAAGCCGAACTCCTCGGCATGCTTGTCGCCTGCGTCGTCAACTTCCCTCCTCGCCAGATCGGACCATTTTCATCTGAAGTTCTCACTCTCGGTTTCAAAAATACAAACGGTGAAGGATATATTCTTATCGCACCATCAAAGGACACTGTCACTCTCGGTGATAATTTACGATAAGGAACTATTCAGCACACTTCACTTGGCTTGACGCAAGACCGGAATCCTGGTCTCCTGCTATTCCTGTGCTGTCTGCACAATAATATTTTCCTGTTCCCAATATCCCTGCAGCAGCCCAGCTCACATTATTGTCACGTCATGTCGCATCCGCACCTATTGTTGACGCAACTTTTATCATCGAGTTTAGAGGAGCAGACTTATCGGTGATTTTGGGAATCTCAGTACTATTTTGGACTTGAACTACTGGCGTCGTATGTCTCTTGGCAAACCAAGAAAATGGATTCCACCACGACGCTGAGGCAACTGCTGGCAAAACAATGAGAACTGCGACTATGAAGTAAAGTAATATTTTTTTCATACGCATTTGAATCGTAGTTAATCTATTGACCAATTATTACATGTTGTCACTATACCCAATTATAGCAAAGACGTGTACATAGTCGACATACTGTATTTCTAACGGTCAAAAATATACGCCAAATACGTATCTATAACACGTTGGTCCATATCATAAAAATGTATATTTTGCTCATGCAAATCACTCGCGAGTTTTACACCAACGAAACGCCAGTGCCACGGCTCGTACTTATAAAATATATTATCCTTGGGGTACGAAACAATAAATCCGTACTTGTGACCGTTCTCCAGCAACCACTCGTATTCTCTTGTCGCATCAAAACCATTCAACTGCCCGCTAATGCCAGTAGTCGTGAAATCGATTGTTGTACCTAGTTGATGCTCAGAGTATCCCTGCTCAGCAGAAAAAGAGTTTGCCGTGCCAGCGCCATATGTTACTCGATATGAAGATTTCAAAACTGCCTGTGTTCCAAAAGATCTATATGCGGAGCCAACTCGAAGATTTCCTCCGTCCTTGTTTGCGTCATCTATCAATTCTTCCAAAAATGGCCAGACATTACTATGTATTTCGAGTCCACGAGATGGCTCATACAGATAGTCTGGTTCGATTTTTGTGAGACTTATAGGGACGTAGTGCTCATTCAAGAAATATACTTTGGAATATTTCTTGAGTAACTCTTCATCCGCAAAGCTCAATTTTTCAAGCGTCCCGACGGTGCTCGTAATAGTTGAAAGTTGGCTCTCGAGAACTGTATTTTTGTTGACAGTATTGTTCAAAGCAAATGACAAATCTTCCGCGTTTTTGGTCGTACCAGTGAGCGTACTCTCAAGCAGTGTTATCTTATTTTCCAAACCAGTGATTGTCACTGCTGTTTTCGCTTGTTCATCCTTGAGTGTTCGGACGTTTTTGTTTATATAAAGGACACCATATACAAAGGCCCCTGCAACGACAAGGAGCGTCAGAATACTTGTTTCAGCGTATGGGAGCAGTTTGTGTATATTGAACTTCTTGGCTGTCATAATGCGTAGTCTATCATATCAAGTGAAAATGTCTCTGCCTCTCACACTAAAACAAAAACACCCCGCCAGCTGGCGGAGTTTTTTTGTTTGGCTCTATTTCCTTCCCTTCTTTCCCCTCTTCGCGGCGAGCATTGCTCGCTTGGTCTCAAGTCGCTTCTTGGTCTTTGGTGAACGCTTCGATTTGCCTTTTGGTCCGAGTGATGTGGCTCTTTTTCCCATATAAATGTTTTATTATTAGTAAACTCTCATTAGTATACGCCAATGCCGAGATATTCAAAGATTCACAAGGTATAAAAAAGCGCTGAGGAACAGATTTGGCATAATTGATATACAATGATCAAAAAGAAAACCCTTGTGAAAATGCCACATGCACTGCCAACAGATTTACGGAAAGCACTTGCCTTTTCTCCTACGACGCGAGCAACATGGGATGATGCGACAGCGCTCGCACGCAATGAATGGACAGGTGGCATGCGCCGACCGTGCTGTTGGGACGGCTGTCTACATCGTACGAAATAATCTCAAAAGTTTAGCATTAAGGATGTAATTCCTCTCACGTGGTATCATGTAAAAATGTTACGCCCATCGTCGTTTACATTCGGTACATACAAAGTCAATAGCAGACGTTCAACAATCACCTTAGAACTAGCAAGGTTTCGCCTTGCTAGCTTCGGAAAGCCAAAGGGTTCCTTTATGTTTCGACAGATGTTCTGCTGCAGTATCTGAGAGTGTGGTGAGGCCGGAAAGATTAAGGTATCCTTCGTGTTTCGACAGATGTTCTGCCGCAGTATCTGTGATTGTGGTGAGGCCGGAAAGACTAAGGTCTCCTTTGTGTTTCGATAGATGTTCTGCTGCAGTATCTGTGATTGTGGTGAGGCTGGAAAGACTAAGGTGTCCTTTGTGTTTCGACAGAAATTCTATAGCAGTATCTGAGAGTGTGGTGAGGCCTTCAAGATCAAGGGTTCCTTCATGTTTCGACAGAGATTCTGCAATCAGAGGGGTGATAAAGGTTAGGTGCTCAGTATTACTAACATTACCACCTTGTATTTCTTTAAAAATCTCCATGTTTCGCTTGAGATCTGGAATCTTCTCTGCTTCTGCAATAGACATTGGAGTACCTCCGACATCAATTGATAGGCCTTGGATTGCAGTGGTTAGATCACTCAGGTTTGACTCTGTGATTGGTGTGTCGTGGGAGATGGCGTGGTGTAGAGTATCAAGTGATTCGGTGACTTTTGTAGTTTCTGTACCAGAAACTATTTCTAATCCATGCTTTTTTGGAGCATTAGTAGGGTCGTTGATTTCTTGAAATGTGTTTGCTGGGGTTTCCATATTACTTGAATGCATCTATTCGAGCACGGATAGCTTGAGCTACATTTAGATTTTCGTGTTTCGAAAGATGTTCTGCAGCGGTATCTGAAAGTGTGATGTGTCCGTAAAGACTAAGGGCTCCTTTGTGTTTCGACAGAGATTCTGCTGCAATATCTGAGAGTATGGTGAGTCCGTTAAGATAAAGGTTTCCTTTGTGTTTCGACAGAGATTCTGCAGCAGTATCTGAAAGTGTGGTGAGGCCAGAAAGATCAAGTCTTCCTTCATGTTTCGACAGATGTTCTGCGGCAATATCTGAGAGTGTGGTGAGGCCGTGAAGACCAAGGCTTCCTTCATGTTTCGACAGATGTTCTGCTGCAGTATCTGTGAGTGTAGTGAGACAGTGAAGAATAAGGGTTCCTTCATGTTTCGACAGATGTTCTGCAATCAAAGGTGTGATGAAGGTTAGCTCATGAGAATTACTAAAATCACCACCCTGTATTTCTTTAAATATCTCTAGGTTTCTAGGACTTACTTCGGGTTCTTTACTTTTTTCTGGACCGGTTGGTTGTTCAAAAGACATAATTTTTTGTTTAATTATTACTAATTTATTAATGATAGGAAGTTGACTAAACCTTGTATCAATTTATTAATGGTGGAATGCGTCCGAACCACCATATTATAAGCCACAAAAAGGAAAACTCAACATGTAGTGCCTGAATGATTAACAAACTAAACCTTGTTGATTAAATGGGTCAGGCACCTGACCCATTTAATCTCTTTACCAGCAACCACTTCAAATCCATGCTTGTTTGAAGCACCATTGGTGTCTTTGATTTCTTGAAATGTGTTTTCTCTATTTTCCATATTATTTCTTGAATGTATCTATTCTAGTACGAATAGCTTCAGATACACGTAAATCTTTGTGTTTCGACAGATACTCTGCCGCAGTATTTGTGAGCG
>Ga0163149_10003730_pt1 | contig 17160 bp, 9 predicted proteins | sample OliLakLV19MP5G1_FD_148604 | JGI IMG/M metagenome (GOLD analysis project Ga0163149, IMG submission 148604) | Freshwater microbial mat bacterial communities from Lake Vanda, McMurdo Dry Valleys, Antarctica - Oligotrophic Lake LV.19.MP5.G1 | ecosystem: Environmental > Aquatic > Freshwater > Lake >...
CCCCATCCTAAGTATTGTTTCAACCATATAAAGTTCCGTGAATTCACCAACCACAGAGACGAATAAATGATGAATGAGTTAGACTTGCCAAAGAATTGTTTGACATCATCGTTCAACGGGTATATCATAATAATAATAATAATACAAGCAATATTGATTCATATGCATGCATGAATGCAAAATATAGAGGGCAAAACGTACCGGCATAGCCCATAAAGACCCAAAAGTCTGTCGGTTGGGCAGCTCCTACCTGCACCAGACGCTTTGCGTTTTCAAAGGTCGTCCATTGAATATCTTTCATTACTTTGATACTCGCTTTGGACGCTTGTTCATTTTTGAGGGAATGCAGACAAACAATATCTGGCTTGGCCGAATTCAGTCCTTGTACGTCCTGTCGATGGAGAAACAAAAAAGAAAATGTTGGTTTGAGACATGGAAACCAGGAGAAAGAACAGGCATTTATTCTACACTTTTGGAACAAAGCAAAAGTATACTTACACCACCAAACCAAACACGCCATTTGACACCCTTATTAATGTCATCTTCCAGAGTCAAATCGGTTGGTCGGTTGAGAATAATACCCTTGGTAAAGGTGCTTTCTTCGTGATCCAAAACTAAAATGGCAGCTTTGTGAAAGTACTGTTGTCGCAAACCAAAACCAAAATCTTGTTCGACGCCACCTAAAATCACGGCACCTTGTTCAATTACTTTTCCAGAATCATACGCCCATTGCGATGGATCCAAGGGCGTCATTTTGATCACTTCATCCTCTTGGCTTTGGTCGCTGCTGCCTTCCGTACTACTACTCGATGTGGTTGTTTTTGTCGTACTTTGGCTGCTGCTGCTCGTACTACCAATCGACGACGACGACGATGATGATGTGCTAATAGAGTCTTGAAAGATACTCCCAATGCCATCCAAATCCCCATCGTCTTCAAAAATAGCCTTCGAAGAAGCTTCCGTGCTCTTGGAAGAAGAAGAGGAAGTGGCGCCTTTGGTTTCACTCATGACCAATTTGGCACGAAAGTCTCGCCAGTCACTAGTGGCCAACAAGTCGTCTTCGTCGTCATCGTCATCATCATCGTCGTCGCGTCGTTTCTTTGCACAAAGCTGTCGTTGCTGTCGTGATTGCTTTTGTAGCTGTTGTGAGTTGTAGCAGTGTGCGGATCCTGACGGTGTTCTCAATACGGGAGAAAAGGTGTCAACGACAAAGATACCATTCTTGTTGTTTCTATGAAGGCATGACAAGATCCCGAGAGACTGGATCAGTATAGTGGCGATGGATCTTCTCATGGTTTTTTATTTCATTCCGTTACTGGAGGACTGGGCAAGCTTTATAAAGAGATGGATCAACGCGACGAGTGCTGTGTTCTTGTTCTTCGATAGAGAGTCAGGCGGTGAGTGATCGATTGATTTTTGATGGCTTTTTCACGATGGATCGGTCGAAAGAAAGTCAAACGATGCGATCACGTGCCGGAGGACGGTGGTTGTGATTGCATTCCAACAAGATATTCTCGGACAACGGACGGACGAAAAGGTCTGAATCTGTTTTTGCCATCTTTTCACAAACTCAATGAGCTTGTCCACTGCACAAGCTGACTACTGCTGTAGCTAGTCTACTCCCTGTAAAAAATAGTCATCAAGATGTATTCTCTATGCCATGATTTTCTATATTTTGTTTTCATCATTTAGCAAACACACTTAAAGAATCGTCCATGACACACGGGAGTCAATTTTTGAAATGACGACATTTGTCACCAACTGTGTTGCATGTTCCTTTTGCAATTTGTTCACCCAAAGGGTGCAGGAGGGGTGAAAGAAAGAAAAAGGAGGAATTGTTTTGCAGGAGGGGTGAAAGAAAGAAAAAGGAGGAATTGTTTAAGTCAAAAGTCAACTTTTCCTCTCCACCCCCCCCCTTGGGGGGTTCATAAAAGGAAAATCAAATTGAAGGAAAGATTGAGGAAAGAACATAGATAACTGCTCTTTTTCTTTGGCTAGCATGATTTTTGTGCCACTGCACTGTTGCACAACATCTAGTAACCAACTAAAGAACAGAGGATCTGTGCTGCTTTGTCCAATTGGACAAACAGCTAGCTAGAATTTGGATAGTGTTGCATCACGGCTATTGAGTCTGAACAGGTCTTTCAAAAGCACAATCATTGTGAAGAACTCACCAATCAACACCCACTTGCAAGTGGACGCACACACACAAATGTGGACACCCCAGTAGGAACTATGTAGTCAATGCACTGGAAAACTGGTGCTGTATCAATTGGTTGAGTCGTGTGTCAGGTGGAGAAGGGAATGCAGGAATGTTGGGTTCAGTCTTTCTTCCTCCTTGCAGCATTGCTAGTAAGGTTCCGTCAGTAAGGAAGGAAACAGAGGAAGGAAGCACACAAATTCCTTGCATGAAAATGCAACCTAGATCCACACCAGATCAAATTGCACACTCAAAAACTTAAACACACTCCTGTAGGAGCAATGTAGCTAATGCACTAGAAAGCTAGTAGCTATTTATAGAGTCATGCAAAAGTCATGCATCCTGAAGAAAAGGAATGCAGGCAAAGCTGATTCAGTGTGGCTCTCCCCTTTACATCTAAAGAGGATGAAATGGGATGACAAGGTTGGGAGGAATCTAAGGAGTTGGTCAAAGGAAAATGCAAACTAGGTCATGAACATGACTGTTACAAGATTCGTGTTTTTCAAGCTTTCTTAGAAACACAGGTTGGCAAGTGCTACCTGAACACTTATTGCTAACTACCATTTTCAACTATTATGTTAAGCCAATGCAACACTAAAAGTGTAAATGCATTTGTACCTTGTGATAATTGCTATTTATAGAATAAAAATGATTCAGTTGTTGCAAAAGGCCCCTACCTGCCGTGACAGACAGAGAAAGCAACTACTTAGTTCTGACTAAGCACATAATCTAGCATAACTTTTATGAGTAGCAAAATTGCATGCATTTAGAGAATAGTTCAGTGTACTTATGCCTTGAACACTGATTTGAATACTCATGATTTTGAATTACCAAGATCAATAATTGGCAAAGAGAAGCCTAGGAAAAAGAAAGAACAATGAGGTTTATTGGAAGAATGAAATCTAAACCATTGGTTGCAACATTCCATACGAGCTCTGTGAAAAATGTGCCAACACATAAGATGCCAGGGTGACCCAACATGGCTTGACCATTTGCAACTGGTCTTGCCATCAATGGCTATGTGACTGTAAGCACAAGATGAAGAGAGCTAGTCCGAGTGCACTGCCACACTGCTGCCACAGATGTGTCTGATGGGAGCCCGCGGCTTAACCAATGATCAAAAAAGGCAAACTCAAATCTGCAGGAAGGCTCACAAAGAGGACACCATGTGTGTGTTGTAATGAAAGAGAGAAATGCCTATTTTTGAATACTTTTATAAGCTGGAGTACACAATTGTATAATCTACATGTGCTGGCACTTTTGAGCTGGAGGTCAAGTTTCAAGGGAACCAAAAATTGAAAAAAAGACACATCTTGCTCTATACTCGCTACCATCCAAAAGCAAACCCAAGGAAAATAGCATATCCAACAGGGAACACTACCCGCGAAAAATCGTCAATATTCCGGGATACTGCCTGCCACCGCAGATTGTTTTCCATCTCTCGCACATCTTTGAAATCATCGGCATCTCTTCCTAGCACAGTTTTGATCCCAGCTCTCGTGGAACCCGTCAAGTTGGAATGGAAGTTCTGTTGCCGTGTCATCATTTGTGGTCGCCGTGAACAATCTATTTCGTTTTGGGAATCAGAGACGTCTGGGATGACGGGCATGTCGGCGATTTCGACGGGTGTTTCCCCCTTTGGATTTTCAGGATGCGAGCTGAAGCTGCAATCCATTTCAGGTTTTTGGGGCTCAAAACTCACAGATGGGCGAGACTTCTCTTCACTTGCTGCCTCTTCTACTGGAATATTATTGCCGTCGTCATCGTCGTCGTCGTCGTCGTTGGTGTTATAATTCATTTCTGTCCAACTCTTATTGACTTCTCTCAAACGATCTGAACCCGTTCGTGACATATTACCTTCTTCCTTATCACGCAGGCCCAAATAGGCCTGCAAGGACCGATACCAGCGGGGAACCAACTCGTCTCCCGTATGATAGTGAAAGTATACGACCGCCGAGCTTTCCACTAGCACCAAGGACGAAAACATGGTCGTCGTCAGGCTGAACCGCGAAAACCAGGTCGCTTCACTGGCTCGCGGCAATTGAGCCGAAATGGTTAATTCCGAAGCCACAGCTGCCAACATGGCCGTAATGGCCAAAGACATGCGTTCTCCCGATTGCGGTGGCAACCAAAAGCACCCAAAGGCAATCAAATTCAGCAATACTTGTACCACGAGAAATCCACGTGCATATGGCTGCCAAGCTCGTTCAAAGGTCACATGATAGAGCAAGACGGGCCAATCCGATTCCGGGTCTCCTGGAAAGGGAGGATACACCTTTTCTTCGACAGAAATGGCTCCCAACGAATATTCGGCAAAGGATTCTCCTGCCGTTTCGGATCCTCCCACGGAAAATCCTTCCCCACCCATCTTGGTCGGCCTCAAGTAGAGACCACTGTAGGCCCAACTGCCAAACTCCAAAGTGCATTTCAAGGCATCAAAGGGGAATTCATCCAGTCCCCCAAATTTACAAGCCGCTAATAAATGCCCAGGTCTAGACCAAAAGACGTTGCCTTTATGGTCCACCGTGGCGGCCGTGTCCGAAAGGAACTGGTCAAGGACTCGTCTAAGTTCCAGAGTTCAATATCAGGGGACCAAATCTCGGAGGTTTCTCCACCGGGACCCGATCCATCTTTAATGACAAAGGACGTTTGCGTCATATTTTGATACTCGGCTGGATTCCATCGCAGTCGAGGATCCGTCCACGCCAGGCGTAACCACACGACCAAGTTGATTGTGGATTCATCAATGTTGACTTTATGGACCTTGTGAAAGTTGAGACCCATTTCTATGGGAAGGCCTATTCGTAGAAAATCGGGGGCTTGTTGCTGCGTTTCCCAAGCAAATTGCCACGGAAAGGAGCCCTTGTCGTAGTCGGTCAACAAATCTGATCGAAGGCGTGTATTGATGTCTTCGTAATTTCTGTATTTGTAAAAGGAAGCATCCGCAGCAGCATCCGCAGCAGGAACATCGTTCTTCACACCATCATCGTCGTCCTTCACACCATCTGTGTTAGGAACATTTTCATCCTCATCCTTCACACCACCATCATTGTTGTTGTTCACTTGTCCACCATAAAATTCTGTAATCAGGTGAAGCGTTGTGCTGTTCTCGTCGTCCAGCAGCTGACGACGGCTGCTGCGCGGGCTTGCAGCAGAATCATACGGGGGAGGCGGTGATCCTTCTTGGTTGGTGCGAGCCGCACGACGCTGCTGCAGGGGGTGCTGAGGATGCTGCTGCCGCCGTCTGTCATTCCTTGCTAATCTCGCTGCATCTGCCTGGTGGACGAATACAACAGTCAAGATGATTAGAACCAAAGTAGCAAACCATTGTACATTCTGCACCATGCTATAGCAGATGATGTTCTACTGTACTTAATTTGTCAAGCTACGTCGTGGTGGTGGTAGATTGATTTTTTGTTCAATGAATATATATTGAATCAATCACTAAAATAATGATTTATTACAGGAACGTTCCCAGTCGTGCATTATGTGTGAAAAAATCATGTGATAAAAACATCACACGATTTTCGAAAATCGTGTGATAAAATCATGTGATAAAAGTCATGTGATAAAAATATCACATGATTCAACGGATTTATCACATGATTTGATTGGTCGATTTGATCTTCCGATTCGGATTCGATTTAACTGTTTTTAACCCTCATGCGTTGAAAGCTCTACTCTAGTTAAATGGTGTGATAAAATCATGTGATAAAATCATGTGATAAAAACATCACACGATTTTCGAAAATCGTGTGATAAAATCATGTGATAAAAGTCATGTGATAAAAATATCACATGAAAATATCACACGATTTGGCAGTTAACGCACGACTGGGAACGTTCCAGAGGAGTTGGCAACTCGGATCGGAAAAGGGCAAAGCACAGTGCTAACTGTACGAGCTGTTATTAGCAAGTCTGCCGGCACTAATACGCCACAACACTGTTTCACAACGGTAGACCAATCATGTACCGCACACGCATCCCAAAGCTCAAGTGTTGTTGTCAATCTGCAAGGTCTGGTAAACTGTGTCCAATCGAGTGGTGTTTTCCAATTAAGTGTTTCAAGCATTTCAAGAGTTTCAAGTGTCTCAAGAGGTATCAACATGTTTCAAGAGCATTTCAAGAGATAGCAAGAGATGGCAAGAGTTTCAAGAGTTTCAAGAGCACGCTTCGAATCGCTTTTGAAAATCGTTAGAAACATGCGTGCGGCCGGTGCGTCCACCGTTGCACACTGACACGGGGATTTCAAAATCATTCATTTCAAGAGTATCAAGAGTTTCAAGAGGTAGCAATGCATTTCAAGAGTGTTTCAAGAGACAGCAAGAGATAGCAAGAGTTTCAAGCGTTTCAAGAGCATGTTTTAAGAAGGACCAAGAACGCACAGCTAGACCAACTATCAACTCAATTTACCGGACGCTGCTGTACAATTTTGTTAAAAAGTAAATGTAGGAGCATTTTGGACATCTACCTTTTCTAATGAACCTAAAAATCTTAAGATTTAACACTAGATTGTTTGTTTGCATTCAAGTCAAATTGCCAAAATTGGACAATTTTGCTGTTTGTCGCAAATCAGGTTTTTTTGTGATGCTGAAACTTCAGTGATAATAAAAAAGGAAACATGTGAAATATTCAACACACAAAGCTACCAATCAATATCAGGATAGATTGGGAGCATGATGACAAGACATACGAGAGGATTGCAAATCATTTGATATGTCATGAACAAAGTGGAACACCCAGTGAGAGACATCGACATGTGACAACTTGAACTCAGCATCAGTCCAATGTCCTCCTCCCTTGATTCATAGGTCTCCATGGTGATAGAAGTAAATAGTGACTCAGGGCACATAGATTGGAAAGCGGAAGTTGGTTACCAGAAAACAACAGACACACAAAAATGACAAACTTCAAAGCCTGCTATCCTAAAGACGAAACAAGTGAAGCAAGAACACAGATGGTAGGACATGGGGTGCCCAAAGGTAACTGTAGGTTGTAGATTACATAGCCAAAATGCAGACTGCAGAAGAGCCCCCTGTCAGGCACAAATGGAGTAAACAATTGTGGAAGAAAGCACAGGCACAAGTGGAGTAAGCAATTGTGGAAGAAAGAACATTTTCTAAAAGGTGAGGTATTGAAATGTTAAACGTAATAATAATCCAAACGAAAGATCATGTATCGTATCATTCAAATAAATACGTCATCAATTGATTGGCTTTGGTTTTTAAAAATAATTACATCGTCTGCACTCTACTATAGTACTCTAGAAAATATAGTAGTAGCTACCTGGTCGACTGTTGTTGCCGATGAAAATAGAGAGTCATTTTCGCTGAAAAGAAAGCTGTCGCAATTGACTTCATCCGCATTTCTCTACTAGCTAGCTAATCTGTCTCGATACATTGGATAGAAGCATAGACACGAGAAGAAGAAAAAGAAAGACAACCAAAACATGCTACCGAGTGTTATACTTTTAGTTGTTTTGCTCATGACGATGCAGAGAGCAGCAGGGCTGTCGGTGCCATCGCCAAGATATATTGGTTTTGATTTGGGGTAAGGCTGCAAGCTGTCGGTCTGCTTCTTCTTTCTCGACAAATGAATCATCTAGCTGTTGAATGTTTTTTAGTTTTGTTCATGAACTCAAATACCCCTTTACCCATAATCTCTATACCAGCACATCGGGAGCTCGAATATCCATCATTGAGAAAGATGACGAGGAGGCCTCTTCTTCCATGCGAGAGATTTATACACAAGCTGTTGCATGGGGTGATCCGTCTCAAAAAGAAGGTGCTTCCTCACAGTCGTACGACGACCCTTCTGCATGGATGGCTGCCATTGAGACGCTTTTGAAAGGAGCTTCGAAAGGACTGGAAAGCGACAAAAATGCATCGCCACTTGCTTCGGTCAAATCCATTTGCGTTTCTGGAACATCAGCAAGTTGCTTGGTGGTAGATGTCAAATCCAACAAAATTACTCGTAAACCGAGAATGTATAACTACGATGTTGTGGCGAGTCGTCCAGAAAATGAGGATCCTATCCATGCTACCAAGGCGATGGAATTGCTCGAAAAGTACGCCCCCGAGCGGCACACGGCACGCGCTCGATCGGGATCCTTAGCAAAGTTGTTGACTTGGAATCAAGAGAAACAACTGGGTGACTCGGAGGTATTGTGCCACCAATCGGATTATGTGTCCATGAGACTACAAGCTAGCGACGACAATAAAGCATCGTGGACTGTATCTTCGGATTGGCACAATTGCCTGAAATTGGGATATGATGTACAAAATCTAGAATGGCCACGATGGATGAAGGATTGCTTGGCAGAAGCAACTGGAATAGAGGACAATCCCTTCAAGATACTGCCGAGCAAGGTTGTGTCTCCTGGGCAACCCATGGGAACTCTTGGTGCAGACGTTGCCAAACGTTTTGGCCTGCCGGAAGATACCGTCATTGTAGGTGGAACCACGGATTCCAATGCTGCCTTTTTTGCCGCGGCTGGTGCTCAACCATCGGCGGGACTTGCCGTGACGTCGTTAGGAAGCACTCTAGCTATAAAGTACTTGAGCAAGAACTACGTGGAAGATGCCGATCGAGGTGTTTACAGCCATCGCTTCCCTAATGTATTTTCCGCCGCTGGAGACGGCAACGGTGACGATAATGCTTTTTGGCTTGCTGGCGGGGCTAGCAACGTGGGATGCGCCATTCTTCGTCAGGAAGAGTTCAGCAACGCCGAGCTGATTTCCCTCAGCAGTGACATTGATCCTGAATCAGACAGTAAGCTCCAATACTACCCACTCGTGAAAAAAGGGGAACGTTTCCCAGTTGCAGACAGCAACAAAAAACCGGTTTTGACTCCAGTTCCGGGTACTAGGGCGGAGTACCTGCATGGAATATTGCAGGGAATCTCTGACGTTGAACGTGATGGATTTTTAGTATTGGGCGAGCTTGGTGCTTCTCCTGCAAGACCATCTCTCGTTCTTACATGCGGTGGAGGCTCACGTAATGGTATGTGGAGTCGCCTGCGAGAGCGACGGCTCAACGAATCGTTTGGGGCTGGCAGTGAGGGGGGAGAGGTGAAAGTTGCCAAGGCCGAAAATACGGAAGCGAGCTTTGGAGCGGCCATTCTAGCAGCAGCGCACTTTCAATGAAAAATGAAAACTATACGACAATTGCAATGATTTTCTGCATGGCACACATTATCATTGAGCTAATAATTGTCTCTGTCAATAAATATTAACTATACTCTCGTACCGTCAAGCGTCTACTAGTATTTATTCATCCCTACATCTCAGTATTCAAGCTGCCACCTGCCTCTTCCTGAATGGCGGACAACATTTTGATAAGGTGGTTGCTAATGCCATCTTGTATGTCCTCTTCATCGTCTTCATCGTCTGAAAACGATGACGAATATCTGCCTCCGTCGTCTCCATAAAGTGAAGTGCTGGAGTTGCTGCTGGTTTTGGAAGAGTTCGAGTCGTCGAGATCGAAGAATCCTAACCTTTTGAGTGGATCCTTGTCGTCATCTTCGTCATCCAACTCAATTTGGCAGGTGTCCCTGTATCGCCTCGTGTCCGCGGCAGTGGCCACGTTAGGTACGTGTATGGGTTCCTGATTCTTTTTTGAGCTGCCTTGCGGTACACTGATGGGTGCCTGTTTCTTTTTTGGGCTGCCTTTTGGTGCGCTGATGGGTTCCTGTTTCTTTTTTGGGCTAACTTGCTCGGGGCGTTGTTGCCTTGCGCTAGAAGTATTTTGCTCCTTGTCGTTTGGCGTGCGGCTTTCGCGGTCAATTTCTTCCCCGTCTTCGAACGACATCAAAAAATCCTTTTCAATCTCCTCAAAAGCAGCCATAGTCCAGCTCAGGAGCTGATCTAGTGGCTGCTGTAGCCGTTGCTCCAGCGGAACCTCGAAATGTTCGGCTATGCCGGCGTTGTAGAGGTTGTGATAATGATAGTACCGCTTGACAATTTCGTATATTTGGGACGTATCTTGTTCTGTACCATCGTCATTATGAAGTCCTTCAAATAATGCCAAGTCAATGCTAGAGCTAGTCGTCTCGGGGTAGCTACTAGTTTCAGATATATTGTAGTAGGAGGAAGGCATGGACATCGATTCTTTGGTATCAGTGGACGGCATTATCTGGCCACGTTCGCGTTGTGTTTTGTATCTGATGGATGAAGTGGGGGCTATGCATGGGGGTAGTCCTTCTTCTATCTTCTGGTGCCTTTCCCTGAACCTCTCCAGGAAGGATAATTTTGTACCCCTCATGACAGTGGCACGCACTTCCTCCGTCCTGCGCCTGGCTTGCTCTTCTTTGTCACGAAAGGACTTTAATGAGGAATCAAGAGATATCTCACTAGTAGGCGAAGAAGGAAGGTCAAACAGGGAACCAGATCCAACATGAACTAGCTCGATGTAGCGGTCATCGCTGTCGGTCAAGATAGTAGTTGTAGGACAGTGGTGTTTCGGCATGGCGTGTGACGCTCTGGGCACTTTAGCAGGGACGCGAATTTCCATGTTTTTCATTTTGTCATGCGGGTCACTGAATTCGTCGATGTCGAGATCAGATCGCCTCGTCCTGTCTCTTTTTACACCACCATCTCGAGCAAGCTCTGTTTTTAATGCTGCTTCTGCTTCTGCAATTTTTTGTGCGATTATGGCAAAAGTTGGATTCCTACTGTGGGGAAATGCGTCGAGTGTGGGTATGAATGGTTTTTCAGACGACTGTATGTGGTACGGAGATGGCGCGTGTTTGGGGTTTGACCACACAATTGTTCCAGTATTCTCATAGTCAGCTGCCCTAATTTGTTCCAAAGAAAGACCTTCTTCCTTTGTTGGCACATTGCGGTCTGCAGCAAAGACCTTCAACGAGTCTGGCGGGCTGCAGCATACCAAGTTGGAGGAGGGGGAAAGAGAAGATTTACCTCGCTGACGAGGTGAAGATAAACCACAGTCGCCACCTGGCGTTTGAGCAGTATTGCTCGAATTCGAAACTGCAGAGACAGTTGGCGATCCCGAGAGAAATACTCCTTGATGCAGGATGATCTCCCCTGGATGTCCAGTTGACTTCGTTTGTATTTTCGGGGAGAGAGCAATGATCTTCAGCTCAGGTTGAGACTTTGGGGACACTGGCATTTTTTTCGGGCGGCTATCTTCATCCCCTGTTGTTTCGAGGATGGAATTAGTCTGTGACGAGTATTCCATTTCATTCTCTTCAGAGGTGTAACTCTTATCTTCTTTGCGGTCTTCAAACATCTCCACCTCTAAGTACCCCATCATATCGTCGTTGACTTTATGGCGTGGCGCTGGAAAGGAACGAGATCTATAACGCAGTTGTTGAAAATCGGGATGGACTGGCATAGATTGAGACTTGGGTACTTGGAGATTCCGCTCTCCTTCGCCTTCGTTTTGCATTTGTTGTGATGACGGCGAAGTGCGGCTGAATTCCAATGAGTCTTTGGCGTTTTTGGTACGAATGCATTTGATCCGTCCTGGTTCGTCTGGTTCACCGACGTCCTTTTCATCAGATAAGAAACTTTTGGATGCCATTTCCATTTCTGGTTCTTCTTCCCATAAAAGCTCGTCTAAGAGTGCCTCCAACTTATCTTTCTCTTCCTTGGTAGGCAAGTGGACCTCACAATGTTCTTTGGCTGGCAAATTAGTGTGGGCGTGGTTGTCTTTATTGTCGTCTGTAGCTGGCAAATCACTTTTACGGTAGTTGTCGTTGCTGTCAGGTGCTTCCGAAGCCTCATGGGCACAAATGATTTCATCAATTTCCTCGTCGCTAGGTCCTGAATCCAGCGGCACGTTGGCTTGCTCGTCCATTGGGCACGACACATCCGATTCAGCCTCGATGTTCTGAAAATGTACAACTGGCGCTTCCTCGGTAGCAGGGATGAGGGAGCGTGGAGATTCAGTGCCAAGTTGCAGCGGAAGATCATTCACACCTATTTTTTCTCCACAGGAGCCATCCTTCGTTGTGACGGCGCCTTGAGATACACCAATATCGGAAGTACGATCATGGGCATCGCCATCCCCTTTCAGAGTAGTCTTAATTGAATTCACTTGATGAAGCCATGCACTTTTATTCACGGGTTGATCATGTGCATCGCTATCGTCTCCAGGCACCATCCTGCTTGATGAATCATCATCTTCTTCGTGCCACTTACTCGTACTCGATGGCCGGACACGAGATTCATTATGGTCATTTTCCGCAGACCCGTCGGGCTTGAACAAAGGAATTTTACTGGCACGGCGTCCATTCTTTTTCAATTCCAGCTTGATAGGTAGACCACCATGTGGGGCAGCGTCCTCATCGTCTTCGTGCAACTGAGCAGCTTTTCGTTGCAATCTTTGTTGTCGTAACAACCGAATCGACGCTAAGACTGGTTTTTGGTCCTGAGTGACTTCTTCAAGTTCAGGTGTATCTGCTCTTTCTGTTGCAAGCTTGTCGTCTCTCTCGTACTCCTCGTCTCCCTGATCATCCACTAACAAACGTTGCTCTCTCTTGTGTTTCATGGCTTGTAAATGAGATGCTGCGGATGTATATGCATCCGTCATTTCAAATGGCAAACGTTGAATGGCCTCTTCCTCGTCTTTCTGGACTTGTCTACGAAATCCGACCCCCTTTGGTCTAGCTAGCAATGGAGAAAGTGCAGCATGGACCTTCGTTGTTTCTGTCGTTATTACAGAGGGTAGTTCATGAGCAGATGTTGTGGGTTCGAATAGTATTTCTTCCGATTCACTTGTTACCATTGCCGTCCTTGCCGCCATCATAGATCGCCTTTGTATGAATGAAAACGGAATTCTGGTGGCTGTACTGGTCTTTTTGGTGAGCATTCTATTTGCTTTCGCGATGATATTATTGCGCATAGCCATGTTTGGAGCTTTGGTAGTAGTATCATTGTTGACGCTTGTTGTTATCGGTGGTGGTCGTGGCGGTGATCGTGGTGTTGCGTTTTTGTTGATTGTGGTAGTGGGGCTGTCGACTTTTCTTCCCTTTCCTACTATTGGCAGGTCTGCTGGCTCCTCTGTCTCCCTTTGCTGTCTATTATGGCCCCCGTGGTGATGAAAGTCGTGGTCTGCTGACGATGTCAACACCGCCGCCTTTGGAAAGGAAAGACGACTGGTTCGATTGTTGCCACGGTGCCCCAGTTCGCTTGTTTTAGAAAGGACTGCTACACCCTCTGCCGACGACGTCATTACTGTGGCCTTTGGATAGGAAAGACAGCTCGCTCGTTGGTTACTGTTCCCCATTTCAGATGGTTTAGAATCAACAGCTACACCCTCCTCTTTTTCTCTTTGCTCGTCAAGACGCTCTAGAACGGTATCATGCTTTGCGTTTACCGACGAGTTTCTGGGTGTGATTTGGCTTGGTTCGGAAGGATCTTCCGTAGGTGATGGTCGTGGAACAGGAAGTGCTGGTAATGGTTGTTGTGCCTTCAAAGTAGAGCTGGATTCCGAATACGAATTTTCTGTCGTATTACGAGATGGCGGAACTGGAGGTACTGGCTGTGCCCTAGGTTCGGAAGAGGGATCTTCTGGCATACTACAAGATGCTGGAATAGGAGGAGGTACTGATATTGGTGGTTGTGCCCTCATCATGGAACTTGATATCAGTTCCAATTTTTTCTGAATATCCGAAATGGACGTTTCGATTGCCTGGAATCTTGGAGCCAAGCGGGTCTCGATTGTTTTTGTAATGTTGTCCACAACAATATCATCTACGGGTATCAGAGACGGCTTGCTATCGTCTGTTTCTGTGGCGCTGGTGGTCATGTTCCCCCCAAAGCCACCATTGTCGTTGTCTTCTTCGGTTCTTGAACAAACTCCTACACTCGCACTACTAGATCCAGCAGCAGCAGGTAGATTGGAAGATAGGGACAAAGCTATAGCCTCAAACTTGGGTGCGAATTGTGCTTCTACAGCCTCGACAATGTGTTCCAATTGTCCTGGAGACAACAAAACGACTCCTCCTTGAGCAGTATCTCTTTTCTTGTAACCTTTAGGACCCACAAACGTCATGTGGTGCTCCTCTTCCATCCTTGATTGTTGTTCTAGTTGTTGTTTCGTTGAGTAGTAGGAGGATGATCTTCTTCGGGGTCCTTCCACATCCACAGTAGAGGATGGTGGTTCTCGCTTTTCATAGCTATGTGGTTCTTTGCCATTCGTCGTCATCTTCTCCATGCTATTATTACGAGGAATACTGCTGACACTACTACTACTGCTACTACTACTAAAACAGGAGTGGTGTGCTTCGTCATCCCGTTCTTGGTGTCGCTCTTCTTGGGTCGACGGCATACCACTCTTTGTAGGATGTTGCTTCTTTGTTGTTTTGGTGGTACCACTATGAGTGCAAGTGGTACTGGCACTGGTGGTTGGAGTATCGGGCTGTTCTGGATGTACCTGTGGTTGTGTGGCCATAGGCTTGAACAACCGTTGTTGCATTTGACCCAAGAGCATCCGACCCAAACGAATGGGATCTTCCACATCATCATTGTTCATTTGACGTAACATATCATCCACTTGTGGCAGCGATTCGAAGAGGTTATCATTGAGTAATATCTCCTTGTTGTTGGTGTGGTTGAGGGGTCTCCAATTATGATGGGCGGTGGCAGCAGGATTGTTGTTCATGGTACTACTACTATTACTACAAGCAATCGTACTTTTATAAGTTCTACTAGTAGGGGTACGAGAACGGAGCAATTTGCTCTTGTTGTCGTTTGGAGGAGGTGCGCCAACAGCAGGGTTGGCTGCCACTGGTCGGAGAGGTTGTTTGAACGAGGACATGGCGCGCACCAATCTTAATACTTGTAGCTGTATTTGAGATATAATAACTCTGAGCAGATGAGCTTTTCAAAGCCTTTGAAGCTTGATTAACTCTATAGATAACTTGAATTCCTGCTGTTGCCAATGACAGTATTAGCCAATGCAGGAGTTATCGATGGATAGGTAGGCGGTGGTGTGGCAAGGAAGCAGCATACCGGTACTTGATAGAGCACGACCGGCTTCAACTCCAAACACAGAGATGGCGATAAAGGAGGAGACTGCATCCAATCAATTGAATGAGGGGATGAGAAAGTTCTGCGAGCCCAAACAAAAAGTGGGCGCCGGGCGGGAGTTTAGCGAGGTTTTTAAAGCCTTAACCCTCGATAAAAGGAGCGTGATTCAAAAGCACGAGGGAGTCGGTAGAATGCTGTAGGCGGACAGACGGATAAAAGGGCTCAGAACCTAACAAGCTATAGCGGAAAACTACGTACAACTTTATTGTACGTACTGTCAACTATCTATACTAGCTAGCTACTACTAACTAGTCTAGGTGTAGATTATTAGCTACTAGCTAGCACACCAAAACGACTGTACAGTACAATATCTTATCAAGGACCGGTGTCGTCTTCTATAAGTTGATTCTAGCTTTTTAGTTTTACAATTGTAGTTGTTGCCCTTTTTCCCGAATGGCACAGGTGTACAAAGTTGTCATTAAAAATTCCCAAGATCCATGTTTGGCGTACAGTAGCTTCACTGTAGATGTTTGTACTGTATTTTGCATTCTGTTCATGATTGTAGGTTGGTCTTTTTGTCTTCCCTGAAAAGAGTCCCCATCAATGTGTGCAGGCAATTGTTATCCTTCTGCAAGTTGTTGTAGTTTGTGTGAACCAGAGCTTAAGTGAAACATCAAGTGCCCCTACACAAATTTTGCATGCGATCGAAGGATCAAGCCATCCCTTGGCTCCCAACCCCCCAGAAACTTATACCACTTGTAGGGCAAACGACTCATCCCATTTCTTGTCGTGACAAACGACAAGAAGTGGTTCCATCATTTTTGGGTCTGTTTTTCCACGGCTGGCAAAGACAGAGGAGCGGTGGTTCAAAGTAATTCGAAGGATCCATCCAATACAACCAAGACCCAACGGTAATGATAAGGCGGCCAGCGAGAGGATGATGGAAAAAGAAGAAGGAAGAAGAGGTAATTGCCCATCATTGCTGGCTGCTGCTGGGGTTTCTGTTGTTTGTTGTGTTTGTTGCTGACTTGGCGATCGGTGTGATGGCGAATCATCCTGAGCTGCAACAGTAGAGGAAGAAGATGAAGGTCGGAGGTTGGAAGAGGGCGACGCTTTGCTCATGACAGCATCATCACTATTATTATCAGCAGGGGCTGCTGATTCTGTTGGGAGAGTAGAAAGATGGCAGGCTTTTTGAATGGCACTGGTAATGCGTTGACAGACGGCTTGATCATAGTGGATGTTGGTGTTTCCTGGTACGGCAAAGGAAGCCGATTGTGACGAACCACAACACCGACTCTCACTCATACCCGAATCGGTACATAAACAAGACAATTCTTGAAGCGTCGATTGAAAGAGACGGCTTGGTGATTGCCAGTGTTCGATAATATTGCACGAGGGAGGCGCCAAATCTTGCAGGAGATGAATGAATTCCACTTGACCAATGGATCCGTCTTCGGTAAAGTCGGAATCTTGAACAAATTCGGGTGTGCACGAGGCAGATAGTGCAGAAACTGGATGTGAAGGAGGAGACTGCGGTTGTGTTGGCATAGATTGAGCGCTGGTTCGTTCTTGGATCCAGCAGGTTGTCAAAAGCAGAAGTATTGAGGTTGTTTTTCTCGGCATGGTGAAGTGTTTTGGATATTATTAGCTAGCTAGTTAGTGGTAGTCAAATGTGGGAGTTCCGACTTGTCTACTAATAGGTCCCGGTTATGAGATGATTGTATTGTACAGTTGAGTATGGTGCGGTTATGACATCTTGAAGGATTGGTGAAGAATAAGTGGGTAACCTGCAAAAGTTTGGCAGGCCAACTGTACATACAGTACTAGCTACACTAACTAGCTAGCTAGCTAGTAGTACTCGGGTACTAGTACTCACTGGAGTAGCTAGTAGCTAGCTGTAAGAAGCCAAGGATTTTGAATCTTTACCGGTTCGTACATGTACTGTACTATTGTACAGTAAAC
>Ga0163149_10003732_pt1 | contig 17156 bp, 10 predicted proteins | sample OliLakLV19MP5G1_FD_148604 | JGI IMG/M metagenome (GOLD analysis project Ga0163149, IMG submission 148604) | Freshwater microbial mat bacterial communities from Lake Vanda, McMurdo Dry Valleys, Antarctica - Oligotrophic Lake LV.19.MP5.G1 | ecosystem: Environmental > Aquatic > Freshwater > Lake >...
CTACCTTCCAGGGGTAAGCATGACTAGCTGACTTGCTCACGGAGCAGGTTAAGGGGCAACACTCGCCTTGATTATCCAGACGGCAAAAGTCACCTATGACAGTGGCTTTCACCTGTTCGTATGCCTCAATGCGCTCTCGGAGTGCAAAGTTGTACAGCCCACGCAGCATATCCAACCAGTCAGACATTGTTTGTGACTGACGTTGAGATGGTTTCAGCTTGTAGACGTGCGCTAGTATCATTGTTCTACTGTACACTTACCCCTACGATGCGTAAACACTCAGGCGGCACTGTTTCAGAACTTAAAGTACATTTAGTCTTAGTAACCAAATACCGCCATAACGTGATTACTGGGAATGTGCTGAGACGCTTAGAGGAAATCTTAAGCAACACTTGCGCCAAGTGGGATTGTGAATTGCAGCAATACAATGGTGAACGCAATCATGTTCATATGATTATTGAGTTCCTTCCCAATATGAACTTGGCTGACTTCGTGGGCAACCTGAAAACGGTTTCCAGTCGCCTGATTCGCAAAGAATTTCCCGCTGTCAAAACTGCTTTTAGAAAACCCGTACTGTGGAAGATTGGCTATCACGTCAGTGCGTGTGGTGGCGCGTCTCTTGAAGTCGTGAAGCGCTACATCGAACGGCAAGACCCTCCCGACTAACGGCGTGAGAGTGTGGTGGTTTCTGTGCCTCCAACCACCCGCCTATCCCCCATACGACCAAACGGGGTACCGTTATGGTCGCAGCACTCCGGCGATTCGGTAGAGCCGTGCAACCTGATCAGAGCAGGCGAAGGGAAAAGAGAGGGAGGAAAAGGAGAGTAGCATAGTGGTAAGTTCTCTCGTCTCTGGCTCTCCTCATGACCATAACGAAAGCCGCACCGCAGCAACTACTCACCTTTGAGCAATATCTTGACTACGAACCTGATGATGACAGGCTCTATGAGCTGGTGGATGGGGCACTGGTACCGATGACACCTGTCAGCCCTGAACACAGCGATATTGTTGACTTCCTCTACCGCTGCTTTCTGCGAGAGATTGAACGGCTAGGGCACGACTGGCGCGTCAAGCAATTAGGCGTTGGTGTTCGCACGCGTGCCACCCGTGCGCGGCTGCCTGATCTGTGTGTCATTGATGGTGCGGATTGGCGACAACTGAAGCAGCAGCAAGCAAAGTCCGCCGTCTTGCAGGTGCCGTTACTAATGGCTGTGGAAGTCGTAAGCCCTGGTAAACGCAACCGCAAGCGTGACTACGAGGAGAAACGCCAGGAATATCAGCAGCGCGGCATTGGAGAGTATTGGATTATTGACGCAGCAGCAGCCAAGCTAACGCAGTTGCTCTTAAGCGGCGGTGTGTACCAGGAAACCGTCTTCTCGTCAGAAGACACAATTCGACCCCAGCTCTTCCCCGACCTATCACTAACAGTTGATCAGATTCTGGCTGGGTAGACGGTCAAGGGAACGGGCAGTGACTAAATCAGGGTTCTCTCAAAGCACAGCCCTTTAGCCGCACTCACCGCACTCATGCTTTCATCAACGACTTGGATCACCCCGCTCTGTCGGCGGCTCTCGTCTCTGTTGGTTCGTGTTAGCGGCAAACCACTGTTCTGCCTCAGCGATCAGAATCGGGTCACAAGACTCTAACCACTGCGTCATCCTGGCTGCCGTTGCTGCCTGTCGCTCCCGTTGCCGTTGTGCTTGAGCCTGCGCGATCGTCTCAGCTGCACTCACTACAGCCCCATCAGCGCTTATCATGCCCTGCGAAGCAGAAGGAGGGGAAGAGTCAGGCATGTCTGCAAGACCTGTGGCAAACGTCTCCACGTCGCCTGTGGATAACCCCCCAGACCCCCCTGCTTCTAATTGCCTTTCTGCCTGCTCAGGGAGAGCGGCAGAAAGGCACAAACTTATTAGGCGTGAAGTCGTGTAGCCCCCCTTCTGGTAACGGTTCTAGCGTTTCATGTGGTAAAACAGCAGGGTTGCCGTCAGTGGCTGCTACTGCCTCTGTGAGGGTGCCTACACGACTTGCAGCATGGTCAGGGTGCCACAGCGCTTTATGTTTATGGAGGGTTTGGTTGCTGCACCGTGCCATCGCAATAATGGCGGCAGCTCTAGCTGTAGCACCAGTGGGAAACTCATCTGTGGCTTGCAACGTGGCGATCGCTGTTTTGATCCGCTGTGCCGCGTCCAGGGCGAGGGCTTGCTGGAAGGAGACAATGTTGTTCTGTGGCTGTGACTCATGTGTTGCTGTCTTACGGCGTTTACGCAGATCGTAAGGGTAGTAGTTTGGATCAGCTTCAATACTGCGTGCCCTATCTCTGGCAAGCTTGTGGATCTCATGCTGGTGCCGACAATACTCTGTGTAACCCGGTAGCGCCACCGCGACGGCCATGATTGCGTCTACGAGTGCTTGTCCCGTTAACGGGTCGCCACCACGCAGGACGTGACCAAAAATGTACTCGCGCATGGTTATGCGACCCAGCAGCCAGTTGGTTTGCCCTGTCCCCGTCCAACCGCACTCAACTTCGGTCTGTAGGTCGTTGAGAAACTTCTGAGCGCTGACAGTGACGTTCTTGTAACGCTGACGCTGTGCCTGTTTGAGCACACGCTTAATGGTTTTGTGGTGGAGGTCGTTGCGTTGTTCTGCCCACTGCCACTGCCGCACAAATGCCGCTTGGTCACTGTAGACCTGCTCCCAGTGCTGGTTCAGCAGGTAGGACCCGGCTTGCATGGGCACTCGGTGCCCAGTATACAGGCTGGGCGTACCGTTGATATAAGGTCTGGGGTTAGGGAAGAGTTCGAGCTGTCCTGGCTTGAGTTTGAAGCCAGCTTGCTCTAACAACGTGCTGACGACCAGTGCGATCGCCCAGGTCTCTTGGGGCTGCTCAAAGGGCAGGTACAGGTGAATGCCGCCGCTGTAGCTGCTGGTAACGGGCACGGAAGCGACCAGTCCCACGGCTTCTAGGGCTGCCATCATGCGTCCGATCGCCCACGGGTCACGTGTGGGATGGTAAAGGCTTTGACGGTCGATATCTAGCACTAGATAGCGCGTCAACTTGCCGAACCGCACGCCGTAGTAGTCTTGCCTACACCTCCCTTGCCATTGACGATGGATAACGTTTTCACTGTAAGTTTGTAAGCTTGTAAGTTTGTGTTCCTGTAACTCTGTAAGTTTGCGATTTCGGAACACAAACTTACAGAGTCTGTGAGTCACTGATGCCCACAGTTTAATCTGAACTATGCACCATGAACTGTCACACGATGAAAAATTCTGACGTTCTGGACTAGCTTTGGACTCTATCGCCGTTGAGTGATGGTCTGCAATGCCGATACTCTCGTTGCTCAACTGGCACAAGGTCAACGCGTTAACGGGCTTTCCCGTCTGCACTTCTGCGGGGTGAGCAGGAAACCAAACTGGTGGCTAGACCCAGATGAGGAGACCGTGCTGCTGGTGTTGCCAGAACAACGGGTGCAGTTGTTGAAGGGTGCTCAGGCATTACCTGTACTCGCTGGGCTACCGCTAGAGTTGACCGTTGAGCAGGTGCTTGGCTGGCTGACGCTCTAAAAGGATCGCCCTGCGGCGGCAATGACCAGGCGGCAACGGTAGCCGATGCGGGGATTGAGCCGACATAAAGACAAAAAGGTGCCAGATGGGCTAGAACGCTTTCTGTATCTACGCTCCGTCAATGTGAATCGGCAAGGCAATAGCTGTCTCTAACGGCTGTGGTTTTTGCTGGAAATCGACGACATAATCGCCATAACGCTTAAGATGACGCGTGAGATAAGGACTCAGCGTTTTGAGCATCGCTCGGTCTACTCGCATCCCCTCTGCACTTAATGCTTGGATGGCTAACGAAAGATCCACTGTATTTTGCAGAATCACCGCATTGGCGACCAGGTCCAGATATTTCAGTCGTTTCTCCTGCTCCTCCGGGTCGTTATCTGTGATCACCCCTTGCTTGCCAAAGAAGAGCCAGTCCACAAAGCGGTTATAGTCCTCGACGATATTGGTGCAAGCGGTGATCTGACGGCGTAGACCCACATCCGAAATGTAGCGGAGTAGAAAAAGCGTGCGGATCACCAACCCTAAAGCTTGAAAAGCCTGATAAAGGCGATTCCTGCGACTGTAGCTACCCAATTTACGCAGCAAGGTGGAAGGTAATACCTTGCCTGCCCGGATGGATAAGGCGACGCGGAGCATGTCTTGCCAGTGCGTTTCAATCAGTGCCCAATCAGCCGTGCCCTTAAACAGCGGTTCCAGATAAGGGTAAAGCTCTTCCTGACTAGGTTTGAGGAAGGTTAAATCCTTCCAGTTACGGATGCGCGGCATCAAGTTGATGCCCAACAGATAGGAGAGTCCAAAGACTGGCGTGGATTGCCCTTGCGTATCGGCATGCAGGGTATCAGGCTGAATTTCAGAAGTGTTCTTGAGCAGCCCATCAAGAATGTAAACGGCTTCCCACACACCACAAGTGATGAAGTGTGTAAACAGGGCGATGTAGGTATCCGAGATGTGATGATAGGCAAGCCCCCCATAACCGCCATAGCGGATGTGATACTCCGACATCAGATTGTTCTCGTAAATCGCAACCTGACTGCCGTCGGCTGCTGCCGTTTTCCCTGTGCCCCAAAGTTTGGGGAGTTGGAGTTGATTGTACGCCTGAATGAGATCGCGGCTCGCGGCTTCAAGTTTAGTCGCATCCACATGCCGTCGATTCGTGTAAGACAGCATATGGGACGTCACTAAACCGCGTGTGTGTCGTGCGGTTTGATTGGGACCGAGATTACAGCCATAACCAAACGTGGTGAGGATGTAGCGCTCCCTTGGCTGCTCTAGCTTCGGTTCCGACCCAGAAGCGGGACCAAAGTGACGGGTCCAATGCAGCCAATGTTCGGTGTTGCAGAGAATGTCCAGGAGGCTCCGCTCCGGCAACTGCTCCCAAAGCGCCGCCTCGAGCGCGTCTGCTCCAGGTGGTTTGGGCAGTGCCTTGATTCGTTGCAAGACAGGGACACCTTTGGGTGAGAGGCTGAACTGCTCTGACGTTTGGCAAGCCTTATCAACCTGCTGAGCAGTCTCAGTTAATTGCGTGCGTAATGCTGCCACAAATTGATGCGCTTGAGTGGGTAAACCGAGTTCAGCACCGTATTGCGTGAGCTGAAGTTCACATTCGTGCCACGGGAGCAGTTGTTCACGAAAGTCAGCATAGCTCTCTGAACCCATCACACAGGCATCGCCCGTTTTTAAGTCCAATGCCAGATAGGTGAAGACGCAAACTTCTAGTGGCTGTCGTGCCAAGCGTTGGGCTTTGCCTGCCCCCTCAACGACTAATTGTCGCCAGAGCTGACTGCTAAAGGAAAGATCCAACCCAGCCGGGAACCATTGGCTCCGGCGCTGTTCCTGACCCAGGATAAACTGCACCGCCTCAACGAGAGACTGATCTTGGCTGGTGGAACGAAGGTCGAGTGAGCGCACCAATTGGAACAACTGCTTCCGATAATGTCGATAGAAGCGCCATAACAGCGGTCGGTAGTTGTCACTGTTGTAGCTGGCGATCTCCTCACATTGCAGCAGCAGTTGTGGCGCGCCGCCATGAAGCTCCAGGACGGCTTGCACCTGCTCACCTAAGGTCGTGGCACTTTCCGGTGCCACCGCAGCAGTCAGCACCTTGGCATACTGTTCCAGTAGCGTTTTGGTTTGGCTCAGGTGGGACTCGCGCAATTCCACGAGGCGGGCTTTTGCCTGTTGTTTGATCCGCTGCATCCGCTTGAGAAACATCTCCACCAGGTGGTCACGGGTTTGGACCTGGGCTTGATACAGCAGGCAGAGGAGGAGTGCTCGTCGCTTCTGGGGTTGATGCTTGCGCAACTCAGCGCTATCAAGGGCTTTGGCTTGAGCGGCAAAAGACTGGCGCTTGGTGCTGGGTAGTCCTTGGAGTAAGCGTTTGGCCTCCCCAAAGGTCATGAGTTGGTTAAACTTCGTTTGTAATTGTGTCAGGTGCGCGAACGTAGCGCTTTTGGGAGGCGCTTTGAGCACATTGAGGGAAGCCTGCGTTGCGGGCGTTTCACTCAGCAAGAGCTGATCCAGGTAGGTTTGCTCCGCTGTTGATAGACCCTCTGAAATTTGTTGAAACAGGCGGCTATTGGTCGTTGTGCGCACGTGACTGACGAGATGATCTAAGGTGCTGAAGGCAGGCAGCTCATAGCGGTCTTTGATCAGCAATTCGACTGCCACATTAATCAAATCGGCGGGGTGATCCTTGGTGAGCGCGGCGGCGGCAACTTGGTCTTGCAGGTAGGCTTGAGAGTTTTGGTCATAGGGTTTAATCTCCAAATAGCGTCGAATCGCAGCGTGATAGCGACGTAAGGCACGCCGTGATGGCACTGCCGCAATCGAGTCGCGCAGTTGTAAGTGGGCGCGCAGATGCTGAATGATGCTGGCTGGAATCGCTGCTGTGACAGGGAAATAGCCCAGTCGTTGAAACGTTTTGAGTAACACCAGCACGCTGAGTTGTCCGCTTCTCGTGCGGGCTTCAGCTTGAGCAAAAGCTACTTCAGCAGCACTTGGCGTGTACAGTGTGTCCAATTCTGTCGATGGCAGTGAAGACTTGAAAGTGGGATAAGCCGTACGCTCTAATGTCGTCATGCAGGAAAACCACTGAAACGGTTCTCGTGAGCATAAAGCTTGCCCTTTCGCTCATGGATGGCGCAGACGTCGTTCGCCTCTCAATCTGAGATTAGCTGTCTCAAAAAGTGGCTGGACTAGGATTGAACTAAAACTAGCTTTTGTAGTACGTTAAAACCCCGCAAACTCGTGAGACAACCCGAGCCGTCAGAGTGTGCTGCAAAAATGCTATAACCCAGACGCAGTCGTCAAAAAGACGTTGTCTCATCTTCTCGGCTAGTTGCCTTCCCAGCAGAAGGGCGGCTTTGAGTTCAACGGCTTACTGCTTTGCTCAAACTCAGGCTCGACAAGACTTCTAGTCCATCTGGCACCTTTTTGCCTTTATGTCGGCTCAATCCCTATGTCACCAGTGGCGAGCACAGTCTCTACAACGGTCATCGTCTGCCGATGCAAGCGGGGTCGTATCTCCTGAATCAAGACTTGCAGATGATCTGGGGCAATCAAGAGACCTTTGTGCAGCACTGGCAGTTTGCCCAACAGCGCAATAGTCTTGACACCAAAGCACTGGACCGCATACTGAAAGCGGCGCGACGGCGACAGTTTCGTGTCACGGGCAAAGCCGATAAGTTTCTGAACGACCTGAATGCCGAAATCGAGCAGGGTTGGACGGGTCCCGGACAGACGAATCGGTTACTCGGACGCATTGCCATGCGCTCTTACATTTTTGGGCATGTTCTCTATACCGATAAGCCGTTAGAAGGCAATGCCCTAGTACACGATATCGTCACGATCGCCCAAGCCCTCCCTGGCTATCACAACTGGTGTCAGCATCAGCATGAAGTGGAAAAACGCGCTCAAGATTGGATGCTCGCCATTGAACAAAGCCGCTACTTTCACTACGGCACCGACAAACGTCCAGTAGACCCAGGAGAGTTAAGTCCCGATCGGCCTAATGAGTCAGAGTCCAGTTGGAATCAGCAACAACAAGCCGAGGCTAGAGCACGCATTCAACAAGCAATTGCTAACCTCTTAGAAAAGGAAGCGTTGCCTGCAGGCATTACCGAACGCTTTGATGCGCTCATTCCCTATGGACTGAGTGGTGCGACGCTCTATCGTCATCGCAATCTCTGGCATCCCAGACATTTACAAAACGCAACAATCGGCGCGCTTCAGAGTGCTGTGGAGCCGGATTGCGCGTGGGCGGCATCCGGCTCCACCAGTCACACAAACTTATTCGGTGAAAGTGGGTGTAATACTCTGCCTGATGGGAGTTCCAGCCCTTTGGAAAGTCTAAAACTAGGGGCGATCGGGTGTAATAGCGCTCCCATCGGAGCTTTAAGTCATTCAGAGTCCAGGAATATGACCCAGGAGGAGGGGATTGCTTACATCAAGCAGGTCTTGAACCAGGTTAAAGCCAGACGACAGGTCGAAACAGCACCGAAACGTCAACGCTTCGCGGGACAAGACCAACTGCCTCTCCCCTTTGACCAGGAAACGCCGTAAGCTCTGTTAGCACTGCATCTGCAACACTGTCACTCAAGCGAGCGCTCACGCTCTTGCTGCGCTTCGTGCAGCTCAGCCTCTATCGGTTTCGCCTCTCCAGGTGGAGCTGTCAGAGCGCCGTGGTTAACTGCCCCGCGCAGCAGAAGGGCAGATTTTAAGCCTCGCTTCGATAGATTCTCTGAAGTCCTTACAGAGCAAGTTTTTCAGGGCTACGTGGCACTTCGTTATAGCTTTGCTGTCTTTACTCCATTTAGAGCAGCGGTCGGATTAACCCCGTTAAAGTTCAATAAAGAGTCTGTAACGGCGGGATGATCTCTCCGCAGAACAACCAGACTTTCCATTCAACTTGGGAACACTGGAATATAACGTGTGTTGCAACGAAGATTGAATGTTGATTGCGAAGCCGTCTATGCTCAAGCAACCAGAAGTAGGTCAGTTCATTCGTGAGCTGCGCCTTCTAACAGAGCTGACCCAAGAGCAATTTGCGGCGGCATTAGGGGTCACATATAACACGGTCAATCGTTGGGAGCGTGGACGGATGAAGCCATCACGTCTCGCACTGAAGCAGATTGAGCAGTTATTGAGTGCACAAGGGGATCGGGTTCAGCCTTTGACAAAGAAGTATTTTTCAGAGACGCAAGCTTAACTGATGGAAGAACAACTGGTTGGCAAACGAATTTCCATTCCTGGACAATTTAATGGGACTGTCACCGTTGAGGATGCCAGCATCGTCGAAGATATTGTTCTTCTTCGAGTTCGCACTCAGCAGGGCGATCTGAGGGATGCGTACATCGGCATTGCTGAAGTTGAGGAAATTTTGAGCACGCAGAGCCAAGCTTCAGCCTCTCCAGTCGATGGCAATCAGTTTTTCCTTTTTATCGAATCAGCACGGATCAAGTTGGCCTTTGCCTACGATCCCCACTTTGCGGTCAGTCTAAGCGGAGTTCGTCCTCTACCGCACCAGCTAGAGGCTGTTTATGAGCGGATTTTGCCTCAAGTGCGGCTCAGGTTTCTGCTGGCAGATGATCCAGGGGCGGGCAAAACCATTATGGCGGGGTTGCTCCTCAAGGAGCTGAAGCTGAGAGGAGCCATTGAGCGCGTGTTGATCCTGGCTCCTGCCCCTCTAACCTTGCAATGGCAAGATGAGCTGAAGAGCAAGTTTTCTGAAACGTTTGAGGTAATTAACTCAACGCTGGCAAAAGGGCAGTTAGCAGGTAATCCCTGGGAGCGCTTTCGCCAGTGCGTTGCCTCCATTGATTTTGCCAAACGAGATGATATTACGCCTGGCATTCTTCAGGTGGATTGGGATTTGGTAATTGTTGATGAGGCGCATAAGTGCTCTGCTCGGACGCAGGGAGATGATTTAAGGCGCACTGGACGGTATGAGCTAGTTGAGGCGTTATCCAAAAACTGCGAACGCATTCTGCTGCTCACGGCTACACCCCATCAGGGGAATGTAGACCAATTCCACAACTTCCTGCGGCTGCTTGACCCTGAACAATTTGTCTCTGATCAGATCAACCCGGAAATGTTGCGGATGGAGAATAGCCCCTGGTTTCTCCGACGCATTAAGGAGGAACTTAAAGATTTTGATGGGCGGAAGCTGTTCAAGGAACGGTTTGCCCAAACCGTTCCCTTTGAGCTTTCACCCGCCGAGGAGCATCTTTATAAAGAAGTCACCAAGTACATCAACAAGTTCTTGGGGAAAACCAAGGGACGGAAGCAGGCAGCCGTAGCTTTAGCGCGCACCGTGTTACAACGCCGTTTGGCGAGTAGCCTGAATGCTATTTTCAGTTCGTTAAAGCGACGGCGACAACGGTTTGCTGATTTGTTAGAGGAGTTAAAGGGGCTATCTCCAGAAGAGCAGCATGCTCGTTTGATCAATCTTAGTAAACCAGTCGATTTGGAGAAGGAAAGCGACGACTACGAAGAGGACGAGCAGGAGAGTTTAGCGATCGAGTCTACAACGGCAGAGCGGCTGGAGCAGATCCGCGATGAGCTGCATGAGCTAGAGCGCCTGGTCAAGCTGGCTGAGCAAACGATCGCTACTGGGACTGAGATGAAGCTGAACCAGTTGAAAGAGTGCTTGAAAGGAGAGTTATTCTCAGAGCTTCAGGATGGTCGGGGAAAGCTGCTGCTTTTTACCGAACATCGGGACACGCTGGCTTACCTGAAGCAGAATTTGGAGGCGTGGGGTTATACCACCTGTCAGATTCATGGTGGTATGAATCCGCTGGCTCGTAAGCAAGCCCAGAAGGATTTTCAGCTCAATAGCCAAATTTGTCTGGCAACGGAAGCAGCTGGGGAGGGCATCAATCTTCAGTTCTGTCGGTTGATGATCAACTACGACATTCCCTGGAACCCTAACCGACTTGAGCAACGCATGGGGCGCATTCACCGCATTGGTCAGACCCATGATGTTTACATCTTCAATTTTGTGGCGATCAACACGGTAGAAGGTCGGGTACTGGAAAAGCTGTTGACCAAGCTGGAAGAGATTCGGAAGGCAATGGGCGATCGCGTCTTCGATGTGGTCGGTCAACTCCTGCAACTCAACGACATTCGCTTTGAGGACATGGTGAAGGATGCGACCTATAGCAAGGCTTCTGAAGAAAACGCCCTGGAGCAACTGGAGCAACTTGATCCTCAGCGTTTAGAAGAACTGGAGCAAGCAACAGGCCTGGCTTTAGCGACAAGTCACGTTGACCTGTCTCAAATTCGGCGCACCCAGAGCCAGGACTTTCGCTCAGAAGAGCAGCGATTGATGCCTCGCTACATCGAGGAGTTCTTCAAACGATCGTGCGAGTTCCTGAGTGTCAATTTGGAAGTTCGAGCTGATGGGCTGTGGCGAGTTCCCTATGTCAAAGAGGAATTTCGCTCCAACAATTTAGAAGCAGTGCGGCGATTGGGCACGGTCGATAAGCATTATCCGAAGCTTTCCTTCTATAAGGAACAAATGGCTAACCCCAATCACCAGGACGCAGAACTACTATCGCCAGGTCATCCGTTGTTTGCAGCGATCGCCGAGCGGTTGGATATTGAACTGGATAATGCCATCTGCACCGGGTCTGCTTTGTTTTTAGATGCGGATGCCGATGAGCCCTACCGGATCTACTTCTTCGAGCTTCAGGTCGCAGGGCAACAAAGAACAGGGCAGGCAGCCGTGTTGAAAGCCGCTTTATGTGCGGTTTTGGAAAAAGCAGCAGGCGAATTGGTCTTAATCTCCCCTGACTGTCTCCATGATCTTGCCCCTGCCAATGCTGACGCGATTCCGCCTGGCTCCCGATCCCTCACCGCTCCTGCGCCGCAAGAGCAAGAGCGCCTTGAGAAGTGGCTGAAAGTCAGAATCCAGGTGCCAATGGTGAAGCAGGAGCAGCAGCAGCGACAGCGTGAGCTAGACATTCGGCAGGACTATCTGGAGAAAGCGATGGATGCTGCCATTCGAGACGGTCAATCTACGCAAATGAAGCTGGCAGCAAAGGTGGCAGCCGGGGATGAAACCTATCGCGTGGCGCGAGATAGTGCCCAAAAGCGCGTGAAAGACCTCAAGGAACGTTACAGAGCCAAGCAGAACGAATTGGATTACCTCAAAATCGTCAGCTTTGGGCGGGTTACCTACTTAGGCTGCGCGATCGTTTACCCTGCTCCAGCCTTAGTGGCAGCAATGCCGGGGATGAAGAATGACCCGGAAGTCGAAGCCTTTGCCATGCGGTATGTCATGGAGTATGAGCGGCAACGGGGCTGGAAGCCAGAGGATGTGAGCCAGAACCGGGATGGTAGTGGGTTTGACATTCGTAGTCTGGGACCCATTGACCTGGAGACTGGGATAGCCCCCGTGCGGCGGATTGAGGTGAAAGGACGGGCACAAACGCATGAGGAGATTTCACTGACTTCCAATGAGTGGCGAAAAGCGCAGCAGTTGGGAGAGTCCTATTGGCTCTACGTGGTTTGGGGTTGCAAGACCAGCGATCCAAAGTTGTTGAAGATCCAAAATCCAGCGAAGGTTCTGGTGGGGGATGCCAAAGAAATTAGGCAAGTGACACGTTACTTAGTGCCTGCCGAGGCGATCGCCCGTACCGCAGAGAAAAATGTCTTAGAACCCGGTTTACTGACTGAGCTAGGGGGGCAAGGGTATGAGTGATGCTACAGCCATTGAGTCAGCGATCGGGCTGTCCTTCCACAATCAGGATTTACTGTGGCAAGCGTTAACTCACAAAACCTATGCCAGGTATCTATATACTCCTGAAGCCCATAATGAATGGCTAGCAGTCTTTGGAGATACTTTGCTGGACTTGATTGCAGTGCAGTACCTCTATGAGGTTTACGGCAATCGGCATGGCAAAGGGTTTATTTCTGATCAGAGAGACCACTTGGTAAAGGACGAAACTCTGATCTTGCTTGCAGGGAAGATCCATCTTCGTGAACTAATCAGAGTTAAAAGGGAAAACGATCAAATCATCCCAAAAGATATTAGTGATTCATTTGAAGCCCTTTTGGCAGCAATTTACCTGGATCAAGGGTTTGATATTGCTCAAAATTGGTTTGTGGATCGGTTCCTTGATCCTTCAGTTCTCAATCCAAATAGTAGGACAACCACAGAAGCTAACCTACCGCTCGTTGATGTAGCAAAGGTAGAAGCGGCGATCGCCCACACATTCCATAACAAAGCATTGCTGCAAACGGCTATTACTGAACGTTCTTACGCTGTGAATCGGAAGAATTCTGAGGATCACAATGAAGGCTTGGCACTGCTGGGGGACGCTCTTCTGGATTTCGTTGTTCTCGAATATCTCTACCAGCGTAAGGGCAAGCATGGTAAAGGCAAGCTGTCTGCTAATCGGGATGAACTGGTTAGCGATACTGCCTTAGAAGTTGTTGCCCGTAGATTAGGGCTGGAAAACTTTATTCTTCACAGCGGAATGGTAGGACCTAAAAACTTGACAGATGGGGTAGAAGCCGTTTTAGGAGCAATTTATCTGGATCAAGGACTTCATGTTGCAAGGGATTGGTTCTTCAGTCAGATTCCTCCAGAAATCATCACCCAGATTGAGAGTCAGCTTGAACAGGAGCTATCCATAACTCAGGTTTTGTCTGAAGAGATCTTCAGTGCTGAGTTTTTGATATCAGCCGTAGGCACAGACTATAGCGAACTCCAGGCTTTGTTAAGCACTGGACAATGGCAGGCTGCTGATCAAGAAACCAAGGAAGTCATGCTGCGGGTGGTTGGGCAGGTCGAATTTTTACCAAAGGAATTGATTGAACAGTTCCCTTGCGAAGAGTTGAAGACAATCGACCAACTATGGAGGCATTATTCTGGCGGTCGGTTTGGGTTTAGTGTTCAGGTCAAGATTTTGAAAGAAGTAGGTGGAGATTGGGATAGCTTTGGCGATCGCATTGGTTGGCGAGTTAATGGGGTCTGGCAACCTAAAGACAATCGCCTCTATAACTTGCAGGCTCCTGAAGGACACCTCCCCTCAGCCGCTCTTCGTGCCGCTGGGAGCGGGGCTAAAGCAAGGATGCAAATTTTGAATCGTATCGAAGTATGTGGATTATTTGGCAATTAATACTATGACCACCGATCGCCGCCTTATTGAAGACTTTATCCCCATCCGTGAGATTTCTATCGAAGCGGCACGGGAGAAGTCGATTCGTAAGGGACATATTTCGACCCTGCATTTGTGGTGGGCACGGCGACCCCTGGTAGCGGCACGGGCGGCAGTGTTTGCCTCGTTGGTCGCAGCACCGGAGACGAGTCAGAAGCGAACGGCTTTAAGCAAGGCAATGATTGATCTTTGCCAGTGGGAGGCAGGGGAAGACACGATTAAGAAGGCGCGACGACAGATTTTAGAGGCGCAGCGCGATCGCCTGGGCTTGCCTGCCAATACACCATTGAAGGATGTACCGCCGCCGAAAGTGCTGGATATGTTTGCGGGGGGTGGAGCAATCCCCTTAGAGTCGCTGCGGTTAGGGTGTGAGACCTATGCGGTTGACCTGAATCCAGTGGCGCACATCATTGAGCTTTGTACCCTGGTGTATCCGCAGCAGTATGGCAAGAAACTGGCGGATGAGGTGGAAACGTGGGGCAAGTGGGTGATTGAGCATGTGCGGGAGGAGATTGGCGACCTGTATCCACCGATTAAGGTTGGCGAAGTGGGGGGAGAGAAGCTGGAACAGTTGAATTTGCTGGGTTCTGGGAAGTTGAAGCAGTTAAATTTGGCTCAATCTTTGACTCCGGTGGCGTATTTGTGGACGCGGACGGTGAAGTGCCCGAACCCGGCTTGTGGGGCACAAGTGCCGTTAATGCGGCAGACATGGCTGTGCAAAAAGAAAGACAAGTATGTTGCCCTGAGAACCATCCCGAATCATGAAACAAAACGGGTTGAGTTTGAGGTTGTTGAGTCGAGAACTGAGCAAGGACTAGGTTTCAATCCATCACTAGGAAGTGCCAGAGGAACCTCAATTTGTCGGCATTGTGGGGCAACCGTTAAGAGTGAAGTAGTTAAAGCGCAAGGGAAGGCTGGCAAATTAGGTCAGCAACTCACGACGATCGTCTGCACCACTCCAGGAGAGAGGGGGAAGACTTATTTATCTGGAGACGATTATCAGCACTACGTTCCAGATGATGCAGAAATTCAAGTAAGGTTAGAAACGCTCTGCCAGGAAACAGGTTTAACAGTCCCAAATGAGCCAATCTTTTCAGCCGATACAAGAGCCTTTTTTACGCATCTTTATGGGCTGGATACATTTGGCAAGCTATTCACACCCCGACAATTGCTGGCGCTGATGACGTTTGTGAAGTGGGTCAGATTGGCGCATCAGAAGATGGTGCAGCAGGGGTATGAGGAGGAGTTTGGGAAGGCAGTTTCTACCTATTTAGGACTACTTTCAAGCAAACTAACTAATCAGTTTTCATCTCTTTGTACATGGGATTCTACTCCAAATTCTGGAGGAGTTTTAACTGCATTTTGTATGCAAACTTTGCCAATGGTGTGGGATTTTGCAGAAAGTAGCTTTTTTGATGCTGGTGCAAAAGGAATGCTTGGTAATTTAACAAGAGTTCTAGAAGTTATAAAACGCGATGTCAATGTGACAGATACAGTAGCATCCGCATTTCGTGGATCTTCAATGGCTTTACCGATAGAGTCTGAATCGCTTGATGCAGTCATCACTGATCCACCCTACTTTGATTCCGTTCCATACGCTGATTTGTCTGATTTCTTCTATGTTTGGCTGAAGCGCTCTATTGGACATCTCTACCCAGAGCATCTTTCAGGACAACTCACACCTAAAAAGAATGAAGCCATCATGGAACCGACTCGCCACGATGGAGACAAAAAGAAAGCGGCAAAGGCTTATGAAGACATGATGCATCAAGCATTCTGCGAGGGAAGTAGAGTGCTAAAGGCAGAGGGCATGATGGTTGTAGTGTATGCCCATAAAACCACTGCTGGTTGGTCGTCTCTCATTGATTCGCTCCGACGAGCAGGATTTACTATCACAGAAGCGTGGCCGCTCGATACAGAACTAGGATCAAGGCTCCGTAGCCAAAACTCTGCGGCTCTCGCCTCCAGCATTTTCCTCGTTGCGCGCAAGCGCAAAGATTCAAGCATTGGCGACTACGCAATGGACGTAAAGCCAGAGCTATCGCAAATCGTCCGCGAACGGGTCACAACCCTGATGACAGAAGGGGTAACCGGAGCCGATCTAGTCATCGCCTGCATTGGCGCAGGACTCCGCGCCTATACCCAATACGAGCGAGTCGAATTGCCCAACGGTGACGAGCTTGATGCAAACTCGTTTTTAGGTGAAGTGCAAAAAGAAGTCGTCGAAGCCGTGCTTACCAGCGTCATGCAGTGCGACAGACGCGGCGTGAGCCTGGTAGACAAACCCACCCAGTATTACATCATGGGTCGCTATGAATATGGCGAACTGGTAGTGGAGTTTGACGAAGCCAACACCCTCGCCAAAGGAGTCGGAGTCGAACTCGACGGCGTAGGCGGGTTAACCGATGGCAAACTGGCGCTCGTCACCAAAGCCAAAACCACCATTCAACTGCGAGACTACAGCGATCGGGGTGCTTCTGAAGACTTGGGCATTCAGCGCACCGAAGGGCGGCAAACCTTCAACGCCAAACCGCAGGCGATTGGAACTGCACCAACCCTCATCGACGTGCTGCATCGTCTGCTCTGGTTGGCAGACCATAAGCCTAGCGAGATTCCCGTATTCCTCAACCTTGCCCAACCGGACTCAACCCAGTTACGCTTGGTCGCTCAAGCCCTTGCTGGCCGTGCCCTCACCCCAGAGCCTGGGCAAGAAACCACGACAGCCCAGCGCACAAAAGAGCAAGCCGCCATTGATACCTTGTTAGCATCCTGGAAGAGACTGGTCGAAGACAACTTATTCACTCAAAGCCGCTGAAGCAAGGATAGGGAGAACACCAATGGCATACAGCAATTTCACTCTCAGTAAAGTCAAAGCTGATTTTGGCATCGTCACCAACGAAACTCAGGATTTGTTTATTGAGACTAAGGCGATCGCCCCCAGCGAATTGCTGACCCTCACGCTCAAAGATCAACTGCCCCTTGCCAGCGCCATCAACACTGAAAAAGCGCGGTCTGAATTGCTGGTCATGCCCATCTTGATCGAAGTCCGACGGGTGCTCAACAACCAAATTTCGGTCTTTTCTGGTAGCACCTTTGAAGTGGCTCCAGAGCAAGGCTTAGAAGGACGCTGCGACTTCATCTTGAGCCGTTCTACCGAACAGTACTACATCACCAGCCCTGTTCTGACGATCGTAGAAGCCAAAAACGAAAGCATCCCCAGTGGGTTAGGGCAATGCATCGCCACCATGATTGCGGCGCGGTTGTTCAACCAGCAAGAGAAAAACCCAACTGATCCAGTCTACGGAGCCGTTACCACTGGCACCGATTGGAAATTTCTCAAGCTCGAAGGACAAACTGCCTTTATCGATGTCAGCGACTACTACATCAAAGAAATCAACAAAATTCTCGGCATTCTAGTCTCTACCCTCC
>Ga0163149_10003740_pt1 | contig 17142 bp, 16 predicted proteins | sample OliLakLV19MP5G1_FD_148604 | JGI IMG/M metagenome (GOLD analysis project Ga0163149, IMG submission 148604) | Freshwater microbial mat bacterial communities from Lake Vanda, McMurdo Dry Valleys, Antarctica - Oligotrophic Lake LV.19.MP5.G1 | ecosystem: Environmental > Aquatic > Freshwater > Lake >...
GAAGAAGGGAAGTCCCGTATCACAAACGCTCTTCTCGGCCTCGTCCTTCTTGTAGGTTCATTCCTCATATTGAATACCATCAACCCTAACCTTGTGAATTTCAATTTGAAGATTGATGAAATCAATGCGAGTGTCAGAGAGGAAGACATGTTGGCTTCTGGTTATTTTAATGTTCCTACCGATGCTTCGGGTAACGCAGTCGCTGGTAGTTGTCCTGCTGCAGTAACAAATGATGACAATTGTCCAACATGTCGTAGTGTATCTGGAGTGGCATACAGTGGCACACTTTCAGCAAAAAGTGACGACTACAAAAAATTGGCTGATGTTTTTGCAGATAAAATCGATGTATTCAAAACAAAAGCACCTTCTTCATATATCACCGAAATGTATCATTGGAGTGACAATCTATGTCACAATGCGGCATGCCACTACAATGGAACGTGTATGGACGCCAATGTGGCAATTAAAAATGATGCTACAATAAAACTGTTCTATGATGCGGCTATTGCCTCGGAGTTGTGGCCAATTTATGAAACGGATAGTGAGACCCATAAAGATGCACTGATAAAAATTGGCGTGCCTTCTGGCAATATTTGGGTTGATACAGGAGGGCATATTACAGGGGAGCATTTCTCTGTGTATTGTAAAGATGGTGCAGGTTCTTCAACTGGCTGTTAAATTTACATTATGTCACGACAAGCATTCACAATCATCATTCTCACTTTCATCGGCCTCATTGTCGGAGGACTTTTGTTTTACTTTTTCATTTACAAAGCACCTGGAACTGATGTACCGAAAGTTTCTATCGGTACACTTTTTCCTTTCGGTCAAAATTCTGACCCCATAGACACATCGAACCCAAACCAAACCGATATTACAGACACAACAGACGGTGGGCAGACTGAAAACGCGGATCTTCCAGATTTGCGCAAGTTATGGGACAAGCCCGTTGTCGCTTCTACAAGTTTCGAAAGAAAAGTTCTTATCCCTGTCGAACCTCAAACTATATCCGTTGATACGACCACGGCAACGACGCTAGTAGCACCTCTGCCAACAATAGAGGTGACGAAGACTGTCGTGCGCTTCATTGAACGCACAACTGGACATGTACATGACATCTATACTGACGAGGCAACAGCAGTGGACGTCACAAATACGACAATACCCCGCTTACAGGAAGCCTATTTCGCCAATGGTGGAAACAACGTCATTGTACGGTATTTGCAAAGTGACAACAGTACTATTGAGACATACAATGCTTCTGTGGGAACTACAAAAAATCAGTACGGACTCTCTGATGTGACTGGATTTTATCTTGAAAAAAATATTTTTGAGGTTGCCATCTCTCCTCTTGGAGACAAAATCTTTTATCTTTATCCGTTCGGCGATGCGACTATCGGTGTCCTCGACAACCTTGCCGGCACAAACAAAAAGCAAATACTCAACTCTACGTTTAGTGAATGGCTACCACAATTTGCAAGTGAAACGGAAATACTGCTGACAACAAAAGCGTCAGGATATGCACCCGGATACACGTATATACTCTCGACGACAGAACCAAACGTTTTGAAAAAAATACTGGGTGATATAAACGGCCTCACTGCGTATTCAATCAAAAACGGTGATTTTGTTTTATTTAGCAAAATTGTAAATAAAGGTCCAGCACTTTACAAATACAACCGCGAGAGTCGTGAAGAGAGTAGTCTGAGCGCTTTAGGACTTCCATCCAAATGTGTTTGGTCACAAGCAAAACAGGCGACATTTTGTGCTGAACCATCCTTCATACCAACAGGAGTGTATCCAGACGACTGGTATCAGGGAAAGATGTTCTTCACTGATAAGATCTGGCAAATAAATTCAGAAGCAAATGTAGCGTACTTAATCTCTGACCTCACTAGCGAAAGTGGAGAAGGGATAGATGCGACACACCTCGAAATATCTCCTGATGGAAACTATCTTCACTTCATCAACAAAAGAGATGGGATGCTCTGGGGATTGCAACTATAAATTAGTTCACCTGCTTCATGTAGAGCGTTGCGGTATGAGCTTACAAAAAGGATTTGTAAAAAATGCTCTTTATTGCCGATGTATGTAGAGAAATGAAAATTATTCTTCAAAATATTCAATCACAACTCTCCTGTTGAAACCTTCACCTGTTGAGTTTGTTCGAATGTTGGGGCGTCCAGAGAGATACTCATGGACAATGCGTCGGCTTCCCGCTGGCATGGGATCAAGTTCAATACTTGATTTAAAAAACTTACTTCGCTCTGCCATCATATGGGCAACGGCGCGAATATTATCTATTCTTTTCCTTTCTGAACCTCCAATGTCAATAACGAGAGAGGGGAGAAGTGTGCGGTCAGGAAACTTTGTTTCTACAAGTCGGCGCGATAAATGATTGACTGATGCAATAACATCATCAAAAAATCTCCGTGGGATTTCTCCTTTTGTGTTAAAGGAATACCATAGAGTGTTGTTGTCTGGCTCGTACAAAAATGTCCCCGGTTCGAGAGGAAGCCCGCTTTTCTCTATAAGTGTATTTATGAGTATGGTAATCTCTTCTTTATTCATAAGGTTTTTTGATACTCTCGGCGCATTATGTATTCCTGCACTATTGTGAATATATTACTTGTTACCCAATATAATGCAACCGCTGCGGATACTTGATAAGCCACGACAGCAATAAAGATAGGGAGCACGTAGAGCATTTGAAATTGCATACTTTTTGCAAACTCTGCCTTGAAGTCCTTTTTCTCACCCTTCGGCACATCAACTTTCAATTTTTTTGGAAAGTTGTTCATGATGTATGCCTGTATGAATTGGGTAACACCGGCCAAAATCGCTAAGACGAGGGACTTGGATGCCATACTAATACCAAAAAGTACTGTTGAAATAATTTCAGGATGTTCTACAAATGAGTACAAAACACCTGTTGAGGAATCCGCTCCTTTGATAAAAACCTGGTAGAGCGCGAGGATAACAGGAATCTGAATAATTAGAAGTAAGCATCCAGAAAAAGGATTGATTTTCTTATCTTTATACAAAGCAAAAGTCTTTTTTGCTTGTTCCTCTTTGTTTGGGAATTCTTTTTTAATTCGCTCAAGCTCTGGTTCTATCGCTTTCAGCGCGAGCTGACTTCGTATTGATTTTTTTGCAATTGGAAGGAGTATAACCTTCACTAAGATAGTGAGGATTATCACAGCGAGTCCAATACTGTGCCAAGGAAGGATATTGACGAAAAATATAAGAGCGTTGTAAAGCGGTTGGTAAAATACCACAGTCCAAAAATGTTGCATACCGGACAATTGTACCTGAATACTCCAAGAACGCAAACTACCGTTTAACTTTCGCGGTGGTTAGGGTGTTTGTCAATTGTGTATGGTTGAAAAGGATGACATTTAAGAATTCTTTTTACACTTCGGTAAAGGGCAGGGATCACTTTCTCCGTCTCAAAAGCGTGTATTGCATACTCAGAACAGGTAGGGTAAAAGCGACAGACAGGAAGTTTTCTTACAGAAAAAACCTTATAAAACAAGGGTTTAATTCTCTTATATATACGTATAATCCATATAAAGAAGTATTTCATATGATCTTCCTGACACTTTCGAGAATCATTGCTAAGAGCGCTGTATTATCCTTTGAGTCTACTTTTTTTAAAATGATGGCACACATAAGTGAATTATTACCTCTTCCTATACCAAACTCATCGAGAAGATTATAGATTGAGCGTTTTATTGTGTGTCGTGCTGTAGCTTTAGGAAGAGCTTTCTTAGGAACTATAACAGTAAATTTGTTCTGTCCAGATTTCAATAATCTAGAATAACGCAACATAAAAACGGGGAAGTGCATTGATTTGCCTTCTTTGAAAAGAACCTCGATCTCTGACCGTGATAATTTGTGCTTCCGTGGAAGCATAGTAGCTATACAGCGAGTTTCGCTCGTCCTCGTCGACGTCGACGCAAAAGAATATTATTGCCGCTTGCAGTTTTAGTACGCGTTAGGAACCCGTGTGTTTTCTTGCGTTTCTTCTTCTTTGGTTGGTATGTTTGTGACATACGGTTATACTATACTGGTTCGAAAAAAAATGCAACGGAATGTAGATATGCACAGGTTATACACACATTAGGGGTATTCGGGTCTTTTGACCAAATCAAATAAGTCATTATAATTGAGCCCAGTCATGCAGGTTAATACAAAAGATTTCTGGAATAGTTGCCTCACTCTTATTGAGAAAGAAATTTCTCGAGCAAATTTCAACACTTGGTTTAAGAATACATATATCCTCAAGGAAGATGCGGGGACTGTTGTCGTTGGTGTACCAAACGAATTTGTTCGTGATTGGTTGAAAAATAAATACGAGAAGATGATACTCAAATCCATTATTGAACACGCTGATCATGTGCGTTCAGTAGAATTTGAGATAGCAAAAGGTGAACCAAAAGTAAGCGCTATAGAAACAAAGACTAACGCGCCAGAGAAATTCACAACAGAGCTTCCGTTGAAGGACCTTTATATCAACAAAGAAGATAATCTCAACCCTCGTTACACTTTTGATTCTTTTATTGTTGGTGGCTTCAACGAGCTCGCCTACGCAGCGTCACAAGCAATACTGAAGCGTCCAGGACAGGCATACAACCCTTTCTTCGTATATGGAGAGACTGGGCTTGGTAAAACACACCTTCTTCAAGCAACAGGTAATGCAATCAAAAAGAATCACCCGGAAAAAAAGATTTTTTACACAACACTCGAAAAGTTTGCTATTGACTACATACAATCTGTACAAACAAATAAACCTTATGCATTCAAAGAAAAGTATCGTAAATACGACGTACTTATTTTGGACGATATACAGTTCATCACCGGAAAGGACAAAACACAAGAAGAGCTCTTTCATCTTTTCAACGAACTCTATGAACAAAATAAACAAATTATTTTCTCCTCTGACAAACACCCAAACTATATTTCTGGTTTGGAAGATCGGTTAAAATCTCGATTTTCTGCTGGAATGATAGTCAATATCACAGAACCAGAATATGAATCTAGGGTTGCAATATTGAAAGCAAAACTAGTTGCAGAGAATATTCAGCTTCCAGACGAAGTGTTGGTAAATATAGCTGAAACGACACACAGTAACATTAGAGAGCTTGAGGGTAGCCTGAATGCAATTGTGTGCCAAACAGAGCTCAAACAGCGTGCATTGACCGTAGGGGAAGTGCGGAGCCTTATCAAACACAACAGTAAACCAAAGAAAAATATTTCGATTAAAGAAGTGGTATCTCATATATCCAATTTCTATAACGTTGATGAAGAGACTGTTTATGAGAAAACAAGACGGAAAGAAGTGGTAAAAGCCCGACAAATTGTCATGTACATACTAAGAGAAGATTTTAATATTTCTTTTCCTTTGATTGGACAGAAACTTGGAGGAAAAGACCATACAACAGTCATCCACTCATGTTTAAAGATAAAAAATGATTTGAAAAGGGATATGGTTTTGGTACAAGAAATAGAAAGAATTAGAATGATGTTTAAATAGTGTGGAAAACAAAAGAAAATTGTGTTAATAAATAAAAGTGAATAAAAGTAATTACCATATTATCAACAACAATTAACAAGAAATTATATTTCATTTACGAAAAATAACCATATAATTAAATTGTTTTAAGAAGAATAAGTATTACCAACACCCCTAATAGTAATTATAAATTTTTTATATAAAATATATGAAAGTAAGATGTACATATGAAATATTACAAAAATCAATAGAGGCTGTTGGACGACTCACAACAAAACATATTTCACTTCCAGTTTTATCGTGTGTTTATATAAAGACACACGAGAAATCACTTATTATAAGGGCAACGAATCTTAGTATTGGTGTTGAGATTGTTATTCCTGCTATCGTTGAGACAGACGGCGAAACAGCTGTTCCTGGTAATATTCTTCTTTCAACTATTTCTGCTATAAAAAGTAAAAAGGATATATTTTTAGAGGTCAAAGACGGAAATCTTTGCATTACAACAGACAAAGAAGATTTGACTATAAAGTGTATGCCAACAGAAGATTTCCCATCTATCCCAAGAACGGAAGGCCAAAAATACACATTACCACAACAAGTTCTTGTCAGTGGCTTCAAATCTGTCGCTTTTAGTTGTGCAACGTTTGATATAAAACCAGAAATTGCAAGTGTGTATATGTATCCACATGAAAATGAAATAATTTTTGTTGGTACAGATTCTTTCCGTCTCGCTGAAAAGAAAATAAAACTTAAGAAAGATATACATGATTTTAATGGTATTTTAGTTCCTGTAAAAAATGTATCCGACATACTACGAATACTTGAAATGTATAATGAAAGTGACGTGACGCTAACTGTCAGTAAAAACCAGATATCAATCGAAGAACCAGGATTTTATATGACAGCGCGTGTTGTTGACGGCATATTTCCTGACTACCGACAGATAATTCCGAAAGAAAGTACTACCCGAGCAATTATTCTGAAAAAGGATTTAATAGACACACTCAAACTTTCTTCAGTTTTTACTGACAAGTTTGGACACCTTTCAATTTTCATTAATCCAAAAGAGAAAAAATTTGAAATAACAACAAAAAACGCTGATGTGGGCGAACATCAAGGTCTTTTGAGTGCTGCGCTCTCAGGTGAAGAGGTGTCTTTGAATATTAACCAACGCTACATAAGCGAAGTTCTTTCATATATTTCAGAAGATAGTATAGAGCTCTCTTTTTCAGGGAGTCAAAAGGCTGTTATAGTGAGGGGTGTTGGGACAAACACATTCACATATTTGGTCATGCCAATGAACAGGTAATATGAAGGATATAAATTCTTTCAAGCAAATATTGGATCACCTTAGTAAGGGATTATTTAAAAATGAAAATACAAAAGAAGAGATTGCGCAGATAGTAAATGAGCATACGCACAGTTCTCTGAGCGCCAAAAATATTTTTCTAAATCAAAAGAATCTTATTATCAAAGGTTCTGTCGACAAAACACTTCTTTTTATTAAGAAGGATATTATATTGAAAGATATTAAAGAAAAAACAAAACTAACACTAACATCAATTGTTTCCTAGTTCTTCTCCTGTAACAATAACCGTTAGGTTCGCATAGCCTTTATTGAAATTCTTGTCTATTGCAGTAGCAACAAGTGAATAGCTTCCTACACCAATATCTGCTTGCACAGGCGAAACCGTCCACGTATAAGGTGCTTTTGTATCTTTCCCCAAGTAACGTCCATTTAGAGAGAATGAAATTTCATCAACCGATTCTCCTGCCCCCACTTTGATGCTGACAGATTTTTCCGAGTTTTGATTGAGTGTGATTGTGTTATCGTTTTCATCAAAAGAAATAGTAATCTCTCCAGCGCTAGTGTGGACATCATCGTATTCTGTTGGTATCTCCTGATTCAAGACCCCATACAGATACTTGTTTTGATTCCACCAGTTTTGGACAGATGCTTCCCAGTTTTCATACTGTGAATCATATGTAGGATTTAGCGGTTGTGGACCCCGTGGATTGTTCTTGTCTATCCAGTGAAGTGTTGTGTGGACGTTTGGAATAATCCGCTCCTCTCGAGTTTCCACAGGGGTGAATTCTGTTGCCAATTTTCCTGAAACTGTATCAATAACAAACGTTTCTCCTCCTTGCCATACGCCACGCATAATTGGTTTTATTGTGGGATCGGTTTTGTAATCATAGACAGGATCTGGAAAACTATCGCTTGGGTATTTGACCATTGCAAGATCCATATACTCTCGCCACGCGGGGCCAGAGATAGCAGAACCTTTTTTCATTGTTGAATTGTCATTATTTCCACTCCACACCCCAACCGCAATAGATGGTGAGTATCCGATTAGCCACGCGTCTCTGTTGCTGTTGGTAGTACCAGTTTTTCCAGCAACATCACGACCTCCAAAATACAAAAATGAATTTGCACCAAACAAAGGAGTACGCGCTACATTATCACTTAATATATCTGACACAGTTAAAGCAACATTTCGGTCGATAGCCATCGTTGGTTTTGGTAAATACTCCTCCAAAATATTTCCACTCTTATCCTCTACACGTAATATTCCAGTTGTTTGTTGTCGGATACCTTCGTTCGCAAATACTCCATACGCTCCTACCATATCAAGGAGTGTTACTTCTCCACCCCCAAGGACAAGTGTCAATCCATAACGTTCCGGATCTGTAAGAGTTGTGATTCCCATATCCCTCGCTGTTTTGATTGAGTCTGCAACACCTACAAGGTATAGGAGTTGTACCGCAGGAACGTTGCGAGACTGACCCAGAGCGTTTCTGAGGACAATGGGGCCGAGATACTTGCCATCGTAATTACTCGGACTATAACAGTCATCTTGCGAGCGTCCAGCGAGGGCATATCCATTCCAACTACAGCTTGCCTGAAATTCTGTAGGGACATCAAAGAGTACCGTATCTGGTGTATAGCCTTCCTTGAACGCCGTTGCGTAAACATATGGCTTGAATGATGATCCTGGCTGTCGGAGAGCTGTTGCAATATTGTAGTTGCCATCAATATCTTTATCAAAATAGTCTCGTGACCCCACCATTGTTATAATATGTCCAGTTTTTGGATCAATGGCAACAAGTGCTTGGTTGGTTGCACCCCATGCAGCTTCGTTCTCCAACGCTCTCCGCTCTATTATTTCTTCTGCCTTTTCTTGAAGTTCCCAATCAAGTGTAGTTACCACTTTGAGACCACCACTATTTAGCATCTCACGGCCATACTTTACTTCAAGATATTGCTCTACATAAAAAACGAAATGAGGAGATTTGATTCCTTTTGGTGCTTGTTGTAAAAATACAACCATCTCTGCTGTTGCACTACTATACTCTTCGTCTGTTAGAAAGCCCATTGTTTTCATTTCCAAAAGAACAAGATTTTTTCGTGAATCGAGTGCTGTTCTGTGTGAGCCATAAGGGGAAAAATAACTCGGCGCTTGCGGAATGGCTGCAAGATACGCAGCTTCTGCCATAGTCAAATCAATAGGATCTTTGCCGAAAAATGATTGCGATGCTTCTTGAACACCGTAGATTGTACCCCCATATGGTGCATCGTTGAGATAAATTGCAAGAATTTCGTCTTTCGTTAGGACTCTCTCAAGTTTGATTGCGAGTACCCACTCTTTTATTTTACGAGTAATTGTTTTTTTTGGATTGAGCAGAGTATTTTTTACAACCTGCTGTGTAATTGTCGAACCGCCTTGAGAGAAAGATCCTGAGACGAGATTCACATACATCGCACGAATAAACGAAGTGATGCGCACGCCGTTATGCTCATAAAATTTCTGGTCTTCTATTGCGACCACTGCGTGTTTGATACTTTCTCCCATTTTCTCGTAGGGGATTTCAGTACGGCGTACATTTTTGTTGGTGTCATAGAGGAGTATTTCTCCTGTTTTGTCATAGATTTTTGTTGAGTTGAGACTCTTGCGCTCCTCAAAAGCTTTGAAATCTGGAAGGTCAATGAGAGAAATCCAGACAACCAAAGAAGCGATACCAATCGCACCGAATCCAATAATAATGAAAGCAGATTTTTTACATTTTTTTTTGTGTTGCCGGTACCACTTTTTTGCCTTTTTCATACGACTTTTATCATAACACACGAGAGACAATATGAGTGAAATGTGGTAAAGTAGAAACGTTTCTATGAATAAAATTATCACCGAAAAACAAAGAATAAAAGAAATTTTGACACGAGGAGTTCATGACCTTTTTACAAGAGAGGAGCTTGAGAAAAAACTCGAGAGTGGAAAAAAGCTTGTTATCAAACTCGGCACTGATGTGACAGGGAAGGATCTACACCTCGGACATACCGTCATGCATAGAAAAGTGCGTGATTTTCAAGAACTAGGACACGACGTGGTTCTTATTATTGGGGATTACACAGTTATTGTTGGAGATCATTCAGATAAGTTGGACATGAGAACAGAAAGAGGGGCGGGTGACATAGAAAAGGATTTGAATGGCTACGAGGAACAATTTTTTATGACTGTTCACAAAGACGGAACTAAAATTCTTAGAAACTCGGGGTGGCTTTCAAAATTGAGTTTTATTGATGTTATAAATTTGGCAAAGCAATTCACCGTTGCTCAACTTTTAGACAGAGAGACTTTTTTGGTTCGGTATAAGAACGGTAAAGCTATCGGCCTTGATGAATTTTTTTATCCATTAATGCAAGGATATGATTCTGTTGTTATAGGTGCAGACATCGAACTTGGTGCAACTGACCAAACATTCAATATTCTTGCGGGTCGAGTGTTGACACAATCAATGTCGAAAAAGGGACAGCAGTCCGGTATGACTATGAAACTACTCCTAGGCTCTGATAGTCGACCGATGGGAAAGAGTTTGGAGAATTATATTCCTCTTCGCGCAACACCCGCTGATATGTACGGAAAAATTATGTCGATTGTTGATACTGTCATTTTTGATTATTTTGAGCTCCTTACAAGGATTCCAATGGAAGAAATAGAAGAGATGAGAAAATCCGTTGCAGATGGTGAAAATCCAATGGTTTTCAAAAAGAAACTCGCTCATGAGATTGTCTCCTTTTATCACGGTGAAGGAGAAGCAAAGAAATCAGCCGAGATTTTCATCGCGACATTTTCCAACAAAGAGATACCTGTTGATGCAAAGAAGATCAAGGTGAAGGTTGGCTCCGCTCTGGTTGATATCCTCATCAAAAATGGTTTTGTTGCATCCAAATCCGAATTTCGACGCTTGGCGGAGGAGGGGGCGATTACATTCAAAGGGCGTATCGAAGAGAAGAAGATTATTGACCCTGCATCGCTTGTGTCAGAATCAGGTGCACTCAAAATAGGGAAAAGACGTTTCCTCCATATAGATGTAACTAAAAAGAAAGATGAATAATAAAACCGCTCAGATGAGCGGTTTTATTATTGTGTTTATGTATCTAGATCTGCACTGAAGTCATCGTCTAGGTCATCAGGCTCTGTAGTCATATCCCCTTCACCCTCCTTTTCAGTTCCTGCCCAACCACTCTCATCTTCTGTTTCCTCTTCAGTGGCTGTGAACAGGTCTCTAGTGATAAGTTCTTCCTCGTAGAATGCCATAACTATATAAAATTAGTTTCTAATGTGTCGACCCAAAAGTGTTTTGCTTTTAGATGCTTACATTTGTAACAAAAAGAAAAACTCTTTGCAATAGAAAAAGAGCAAAACTGTGGAAAATTACTCTCCCTTCGTTGCGATGGCTGTTAAAGCGATTGCAATTGCATCCATTTCATCATCATATTTTGCTTCTTTTGACATTTCTGTAAGAACTTTTACCATATACCATAAGGCCTTTTTGTCTGCTTTGCCATATCCAGTCACAGCAACTTTCACTTGGAGAGGAGTAAATTCGCGAACAGTGAGTCCTGCATGCTTTGCTTGGTTGATGATGACACCACGAGCCTCCGCTACCCCCATCGCCGTTTTCTGATTGTTGGTAAAGTATAGCTTCTCAATCGAGAGGTGAGTTGGGGAATACTTTTTTATAACCTTCTCTATTTCCCCACCAATCTGAAAAATCCTCTCATTCAAAGTATCATCCTTTGATGTTATGAAGCAGTCCGACTACATCACAGTAGTCTTTTTTGCACCTTCAACTTCTTTTACCACGGCGATGCCGATACGTTCATAACCCGGATCGACACCAAGAACAGTTACATTTTCTTTATTCATTTTAGTCATAAGAGCTTTACTTTGCATCATAACCCAAGTGTTCATAGGCTCGTTTGGTTGCAGAGCGTCCTCTCTGGGTTCGCTCCAAAAGTCCAATTTGGAGAAGATATGGTTCAATGACAGACTCGATGGTGCCATCTTCTTCATGAAGAGATGCTCCGAGCGTGGAGAGACCGACTGGTCCACCATCGAATTTCTCAATAATAATAGAAAGGAGCTTTCTGTCTTCTGCGGTAAGTCCGAGCTCATCGACCTCCAAGAGCGCAAGAGCTTTTGAGGCTGTGTCTTTTGAAAGCGAGACTTGTGACACTTGTGCGAAATCACGACAGCGCTTTAGGAAGTAGTTTGCAGTTCTTGGAGTGAAGCGACTTCGTTTTGAAATTTCTTTGACGGCGTCTTCTTCTATATCTACCTTCAAAAGCTTTGCGGACCGTCGCACAATTTCTGCAATCTCTTTTTCATTATAAAAATCAAGACGGAAAGTTCCGCCGGAAAACCTGGAACGAAGAGGGGACGACAGGAGTGCGACGCGTGTTGTTGCAGCGACGAGTGTGAATGGTTCGATGTCGAGTTCGACAGTGCGTGCGGACGGACCTTTGCCGATGATGATGTCGAGAACGCCACGCTCCATCGCAGGATAGAGGACTTCTTCAACAGTTTTGTTGAGGCGGTGAATTTCGTCGATGAAAAGTATGTCACCACGAGAGAGGTTGGTGAGTATAGACGCTAGATCTCCCACCTTTTCAATTGCGGGACCTGAAGTGACTTTGAGTTGGCGATTTGTTTCCTTTGCAATCAAGTTTGCAAGGGTTGTCTTACCGAGTCCTGGTGGACCATAAAATAAAATATGTTCTGCGGGATGTCCTCGCTCCTCCGCTGCTTGCAAGAGTATCTTGAGGTTTCCTTTGATGCCATCTTGTCCGATATACTCCTCCCATGTCTCTGGTCTGAGGGCTTGGTCGAGGAAGGCGTCGTCACTTTTTTCATTTTTAGGGGGTATTGACATAAGATTTCCAATATGCTATACTATATGAGTCGTAGGGTTTTCCACAACTTATACACGGATTATACCACGGCTATGCATTTCCAGACTTTTGAGAAAGAGACAGGCGCTGTATGATTACTTAGCTCGCAGGAACGTTCATTATAAAGAGGGAATAAATCTCTAAGCAATCAGACCCCTGGTCTCTATAGATGCAAAGAGGACGAATTGGTTACCGCTTCGGCGGAGTTACTGGTCCTATCCTTTGAGTATTTATTACTTTTACAGCTTTAGCCGTGAAAGGATTGTTTAGAGATTTGTCTTCTCTTTCTCCCAAAACACTCAGTCTGAGTGTTTTTTTGTTTATGCGCGCACCTGTTTATTCATTGTAAGTTTTCTATTTTTATTTTGTTAATTTTAAATATCCCAATCCATACTTTTGAAAAGCCTGACGCAACACGACCTGTGCGAGTCGAGCGATTCACCAGCAGACAAATATGCATGCTTCTCAGAAGTTATGGATAAAAAATGACTTTAAAGAAATGTGTTAATCCTTTCCAACAATTGACCTTAGAAAAGAAATATTCTCCACGAGTTTTTCTTCGTCATTCTTTAGAACAAAACTCCAGACCAACAAATAGTAAATTCTGAATAAATTTTTTGTACTTTCGATTAGAGGGTCTATGGATACATGCTTTTGATATTCACTCCAGAAAATTTCTGGAACAATATTTCCTTTCATTTGGTTATTCAATTCAAAACCTGCAAGTACAAATCTTTGGTCGGTATAGCAGTGATCCTCGATATCAACGACGCCAAGGAGTTTCCAGCTACGAGCTTCCTTTTTCAAAATTCCTTGGAACCCATCTAAATGAGAAAAACAAAATGTTTCTGCCGGCCATAGATTCTCAACGTGTTCTTTTATATAATGTTCAATTTTTTCAGACAATTGTTCGTCAAGAAGTTCCTTTACATTTTGAAAACGAGAGTTTAGCGACTCTTTAAAACACTGAAGCCACGAATCGTCGTATGTTTTTTTGATCGCGTGTAACTTTCCCAACCAGTGCCCCACCTCACCAAACCATTCCAGTGAATAATCATCTTTGTCTCCACCCAAGTCTTGCATCAGAATGTAGCTGAACTTTTGATCATTGGTTATTCCCTGAGCAAAAATCTCTGGCACAGGGATACGGTTTGTTTTTAAAATTTTATAGCTTTCTCCAAATTGCTGTGGGTCTGATCCATAAACAAACTCATCGTTGCTTTTGACATCAGTATTCTCATTTTTGTTGAATTTAAGAATTAGAATTACTTCATTTTGCTTTTGAAGGCGAAAAACATGTCCGACGACTCCGCCGGAGATTTCTTCTGTTGATCCTACAAACAAAGGAAGACGAAGTTTTATTATTTCTTCAATATATTTTTCCATGAACAAATATTTTAGCTAATCAGCTAACAAGCTTCGAGGCTGAAAACCATTAATCTTCCTCTACATCAACCACGGATTTCACCTCCTCAAGTGTCGTGATGCCTTTCAAAACCTTGATAACCCCATCTTCTTTCATATCCAATATTCCTTGTTTGTCGGCAACAGCCTTTATTTCGCGGTCACTCGGATTCGTGGGAATTATTTTCTCAATCTCAGCAGTGTTGACTTGAATTGCTTCGAATATACCGAGCCGTCCCTTGAATCCTGTTTTGTGGCAGACATCACAACCCTTGCCTTCCCATACAGTTTTTGCCGTTGTGTCAGTGATACCATACGCACTTATATTTTTGCCTTTTGCGATCGCTTTGTCCAAAACTGTTTTGATTGTTGCGATTTCTTCGAGCGTTGCTGGACGTTCCGATTTGCAATTCTGGCAGATTTTGCGCACCAAACGTTGCGCGATGGCAAGCGAGAGGGCAGAGCGAATAGTTTTCGGATTCACCGAGAGATCAATCAAGCGAGGGATCACACCTGCAGCTGAATTGGTGTGAAGAGTTGAGAAGACGAGGTGTCCAGTGAGCGCAGATTCGACTGCGGTGTTTGCCGTTTCGGCATCGCGGATTTCTCCGACCATGATCACGTCAGGGTCTTGGCGGAGCGCGCTACGGAGTCCTTCGAGGAAGGTATAGTTTTTTGCAGTATCGACTTGTGTCTGTGTGATGCCATTTAGATGGTATTCGATTGGGTCTTCGATAGTGATGATCTTGATATCTACCGAATAGATGCGGGAGAGAAACGCGTAGAGCGTCGTTGTCTTACCACTTCCTGTCGGACCCGTCAGAAGTATCATGCCATTTGGCTTCTTGATTTCTTTTTCAATAATTGCGAAGAGATTGTCAGGAATGCCGAGAGACTCTATTTTGACGGTGATTGCCTTGGGATCAAGGATACGCATAACGATGGATTCGCCATACGCCCCGGGGATCATAGAAGAGCGGATACTTATCTCAGAGTCTTTGAGGAAGATGCTGAAACGTCCGTCTTGCGCTATTGCTTTCATTGTTAGCTTCATTCCCGAGAGGAGTTTGATGCGTGTATTGATCAATTTGAACGTCATGTGAGGGAAATAGAGCACGTCTTGGAGTATGCCGTCGATGCGATAGCGGAGGCGCACTTCTTTTTCTTCTGGTTCGATGTGGATGTCTGATGCACCTATAGATATTGCGCCACCCAAGATGACTTCCAGAAGATGTGATGTCTGATGTGTTTTTTGTTTTCCAATATCCTCCAACAAAATTTTGATATCGGGAATATATTTGATCTTCTCTCCGTATGAAAGTATCGTTTCCGGCGATATGTCTATAGATCCAGCTTGTGAAGCCTGCGCAAAAGAGAGTTCTTTGTAGCGATCCCACGCTTTTTCGAGTGACGCCATCGATGCCATATAGACGAGGACAGTGTAGCCTTTTTGTTCGATACCTTGAATTATTTCTTGCACGCCATCTTTCTCAGGTGAGTGAATCGCTAGATGTACCTTTGTGCCGATGATGTTGAACGGAGCAGTTAGTGTAGATCGCGCGTCTTTTTCGCCAATTAAACGAAGTGCAGTATTCTCGACTGTCGTTGTTAGGAGATTGATGTAGGGAAGTTGATACTTTGCACCTGCCAATATCTGTACAGCATCCTCTTCTTCCTGCTTTTTGAGATCATCAAGCTTTTTGTTTCTTTTGTCTTCGTCAAATGTGAGCATGTATGCTCTATTGTACCGCACGCAACCGATTTCTTATAGATTTTTCGTTAATATTGGGTGAAGTCTGTCCATGAACATGGTCTGGAGCTAGCTATTGACATTATTAAGCTCATGTGATATCATGCGGGCAAATCCCTCATTGACTGTTCGGCTCCATTGTTGTGAAATAATGGTGAAATACGAACAAAATAAAGAGGGAAAATTTAAAAACAGCAAAAAAAGTATATGAAAAAACTACTTTACGGAGTATTTGCACTCGTGCTATTTGGCATGACAGCAAATGCTGCGGTGGAGACTTCCATCGTGGAAAAAAAAAGTCAAGGATCACCAAGTGATCCTACAGATAAAAAAAATCGTGCCAACAGTGGTACGGATTATTATGTTGACCTCCGTAATGGAGGCCTCGACATGTTTATAGAAAATGACTCAAGGCTCAATATGCCTTCGTCACAGTTCTATAAAATTAAAAGTGAGGAATTTTCTGAGATGGGAAAGCCCCTCTCAGCGTCTGAAATAGAAGCAGTTCTCCGCAACGGAGAATATGTCTATATGACAAACGATGAATATGTAGCACGATTTGGCTCTAAGCCAATCAATTATGCTATATATGAAAATTCAGGCACTGTCGCCGTCGATTATCACTATGACGGCGGAGAGACCATTTTGGTTATTACCCCCCATCAATATCCTGGAGTTTATTCACCATTAATCAAAAGTGGCTGTATAAACTATCAAGGTGGGTTCGCGTACGAACCAACTGGGGATAACGATGAGGAGGACTATTCTCTTCCTCCAACAGCGGGCGTGACACAAACCACAGGGGATGTGACACAAACTGTGACCAATGAGATACCGGCCACCAACGAATACGGCACTTATATTGCCGAGCAGAACAACTATTATGGTTCTGAAGTTGGAGGTTACGAAGGGTATGGAGGTTCCGAAGAGCCATCACTTTATTGGGGACTTGGCGCAAGCTGGGACCAGCAGGGTGGATTCAGTTTTGATGGTTCCATAGGGAACTATCCCGACTACGACGGATATGGAGCAGGGGGTTACGGTGGATACGGCGGTTACGGCGGTTCTTCTTCTTGTTGTGGTGGTTTCAGCGACTACAACAGTTGTGGTGGAGGATTTAACGACTACACTACAAATAATTATTATTATGGAGATTATAACTCCAATAATAATTCTGGAGACATAAGCTATGTAAATAGCTTTAACCACCCAATAAAAAACACCATTATATACAAC
>Ga0163149_10003746_pt1 | contig 17122 bp, 18 predicted proteins | sample OliLakLV19MP5G1_FD_148604 | JGI IMG/M metagenome (GOLD analysis project Ga0163149, IMG submission 148604) | Freshwater microbial mat bacterial communities from Lake Vanda, McMurdo Dry Valleys, Antarctica - Oligotrophic Lake LV.19.MP5.G1 | ecosystem: Environmental > Aquatic > Freshwater > Lake >...
CTTCAAGGCAGGACTAGCTATGAATGATAATGAGTTCAACAACTTTATTAAAGAAGGAGAAAAAGGTCCATTTATATCGTCTACTGAATTCAAAAAGAAATTTAACACTTGGAGAACTAATCTAAAATAAATTCCTTAGTTCCTCAGTGGTAAAAATCCTACCGCTTCAAACTCACATGCTCATCACCACTCTGCTTGGGCAAATGCGTTACAATGAATTGAAACATTTCCCTATAAATCATAAACATCCTTACGATGAGCAACGGTAATAATATCAACAATTAAAACCTTATCGTAAATATCATAAATAACACGATAGTTTCCTTGTCGTATTCTATAAGCCTCACGACCTTTTAACTTTTTGCACCCGCTTGGTCTTGGGTTTATGGAAAGATTTGAAATAGCTACAATTATTGGCTTAGCAATATTATCAGAAAGTTTGTCTAATTGTTTTTGAGCTGTTTTAGAAATCGTAATACTATACTGCTTTCCCATAAATTATTTCTTCTTACGTTTCTTTAAATATTGTTCAAAAGAAATAGAAGATTCGTTTTTTGCTTTTACAGCATCATAAAGCTTAATGTCCTCAAGCTCTTCTAACTCTTCTAGCAAAAGATTGTATTCTTTTATAGGTAATACAACTGAATGTTTTTTTCCAGAAGTATCAGTTATATATTGCGGATGTAAAGTCATTTTATTAATTTTTTTATGAATAAATAGCTTTATATGCTCTATTCAGCATATCTCATAGGCAAATTTAAGGAATTTATTACAAAAATACATATTAAGAAAAATCTACCTCTCCAAACTCACATTCTCGTCCCCATTCTGATAAGGTAAATACGTTACAATAAATTGAAACATTTCATCGGAAGTACGCATACTTCCCTCCCGCTCCGCAACAAGCCTTGGTGGTGAAAAGGGATTGTTAGGGTTTGAACGGGTATTGTCATATACTCCAACAGTGTGGATGGTTGCTCCTTTCGGGATCTTCACCATTTTTTTAAAGGTGTAAAAATATTGCCATCTGAAATCCCATTTATTTATTTTAATAAGCGGAATTGTATCACCTTTCAAAGTCACAGCATAAGCCCAAAAACTTTTTCCAAGTAAATGCATGTGAGGATTTATGGTCAGCAATGAAATATCAAATGGAACTTTATATTCAGATGTAAAAGTTTTTATTTCGTTTGCAGGAATTACTAATTCAGGAACAGTTGGAGAGATGCCATAAGTTCCCATTTGAAATTCCTGAGTGGGGCGCTTTGGTGGAGACTTTGAGTAAAATACATTGAAAGTGGTTTGGTCGGTGGTATCAACACGTGAAGGACCGTAATGGATGTCTTTTAAGAACAATGCCCCTTTTCTACTTAATTTAAAACCTCCAATGCCATCTGGATAAATGGGTGGTGTAACTCCTGGCAAATAGTTAGTAACCGATTGTGTCATCATCGGAAACGTTGTTCCATCATCGTTTGCCAAACCTAATTCTTTGTAAGCAACTAATTTATCAGCAAATGAATCCACGTTGATAAATACATTTCCTGCAAACACATCTTTCTTTTTATCAAACTCGTAACTCAACAGTTGTGCATTCACATGATGCAATAATTTTCGATTGTCGGGAACCACTTCTATCGTAGTAATAAATTTATCTTCCTGAATTTCATAGGGAACACGCATTAATAAAAATTTGTCCTTAGCGTCACCTTTTATTTTATAAGCCTCTCTAAATTTAATTACCAAATCAGGTTTTCCCAATTGCGAGCCAACAGGAAAAAAAGGAAGAGAAGGCATTTTTGTGGAATCACCTTGCACACAACCTTCATCCACCCAACAAACGATTAAATCTATTTCTTCTTGGCTCAATACTTTTTCACCAATAAAATGTGAGTAGTCTGCATCAGCCGGCCAAGGGGGCATAAAGCGAGTCTTCGTAACAAATTTCATCAAAGCACTTCTTGACTTTGCATCTTTGTAGGTAATTAAACTAAACGGTCCAGCTTCTCCAGGTCGGTGACAGCTTGTGCAATTTTTATAAATGATGGGCGCAATGTGTTCGGAGAACGTAACATGTTCTGTTTTTTTATCATCTCCACAGGATGTGAGGATGATGGTGAAAACAAAAAATATATAGTTTGTTAATTTCATATTCTTAATAAAAAAAATCAAAATCCTAATCGTCATCCCGTGCTCCGACACGGGATCTCCCAGTTAATGGCTCTAATCAAACATTCATGAGAGACCTTGTCGTAGCACGGCATAACGCTCCGTGATGATGCGTGTATCTTTTTCAATCTTCTCCGTTATATCTCAAAAACATTCAAACAAAATTAAGAGAATGTTTTGATGCTGATGCAATTTTATACAAAAAGAACTTTCTTTTTATTGATTTCTATCATAGGACTTTCTATGCTGACTTCGTGTAAATCAAAAACGCCTTACAATCCTTATTTATCAGCCAAACAAAAGCCAAGTGATAAACAACGAAAAGAAGAACAAAAGCAAATTAAGAGCGGAACAAAAGCGTGGAAGGAACTTAAGAAAAGTAATAAAAAACAAATCGATGCGAACAATGCTTCCTTTTATGCAAAAAAGCAACAATACAAAGGCACAACAAAAATAAAACGCAGAAAAAGAAGTAAGAAAGTGAAATGGAGGTTGTAGATTCGGCAATAACGTTCCTTGACAAAGTTTTTGTTTCCCAACGAAATCCTTACCTTTGTATTAATGTCAAAAGTATTTAAAGCCATTTCCTTTTTATTCCTTTGCTTATTATTAAGCACATCCTACTCCTGCAAAACAAAATCCGGTCACAACAAATACAGAGAAGCTAAAGTCCGCCCAAGCGAAAAGCAAATGCGTACCGATAAACGAGCTATTGCTAAAGGAAATAAGAATTATAAAAAGAATTTATTGACCAACAGAAAACGTTTGTTTGGGAGTAAAAGAGATCCTAAAGCTCCAAGAAATTAATAATGTATTTCGTTCTAATGTTTCTCGACTTCGCTCGAAATGACATTGAACGCTTTTATTTCGAGCATTCTCCGTTGAAGTAGACATTATCGAGAAAGTGGGAAAGCTTTGACTATTCAAATCTTCAAATCCCAATCAAAAACTTCATTGTATCCACACCATCAGCATAATCATTCCAAGTAGGACATTGTGCCCGCCCGAACGGAAGGCCATTTTTTATTTCTATGCTGTTTGAAACGATGCATTGCAATTGCTCTGCTTCATTTTCTAATTTTTTGTTCAGAACTTTGATGTCATCATAAAATTCGTAAAACAAAACACCTATCGGAGACGAATAAGCAGCATCTTCCTTCAGCAATAAAAAATCATTATCTAATAATGTCGGATTAGAGCTCATCAGATAAACCGTTTTATTATAATCGTAATTGTTTGCGTATTTATTATTGTTTACAATGTTTTGAAAATCAAAAATCGATTCATAAAACGTATCAAATACATATCCTCTCGGAACAAATAATTTAGAAACATTTCGACAACCCAATCCAAAGTATTGAAACACATCGTCCCCTAACTGCTTAAGCTCAGCAGTAGTTTCAGTGCCCGTAAGAACAGCAACAGAGTTTCTGTTTTTACGAATAATGTTCGGATATTTTCCAAAATAGTATTCGAAATAACGAGCAGAATTATTACTTCCAGTCGCAATAACAGCTTCAATATTTTTTAATTGTTCTTCGGTAAATTCAATTAAACTTTCGAAATCAGGTTCAATCTTTTTTAGAATTTTTCCAACAAAAGGCAAAAGCAATTTATCATCTGAAGAAAGTTTACCTACAAATTTATTTCCCGAGAGCAAAACACAAAGCATATCGTGAAAACCAACCATGGGAACATTTCCGGCCATTATTACAACCACTCGCTTGGGTGATTTTTCAGTTTTTAAATCCTTGATGTAAATTGAAATCCAATCTAATAAAGCATGTTCTTCCAAACTATCGGCAAGGGCGTCAATCGCATTTCTTACATTATCCTCCGTAAACCATTGATTGTGGATATGAACAATCTTTATCAATTCCTGCATATCTTCATAAAACAAGCCATTCAAAGCAATCAAGTCATCAGTTGTTCCCTTTTTGCAGTCTTCTGAAAACTGCTTTAAAAATTGTCCTAAGCTTATAAATGCTTTTATTCGATTATCAATGGTCATATTTTTATGTAATTCAATAAAATCTAGTAATTTTGCAGAAATATTTTACAAAACTAACAATAATTATGGCAATTAAAATTACTGATGAGTGCATCAATTGTGGAGCTTGTGAGCCAGAATGCCCTAACAATGCAATATATGAAGGTGGAAACGAATGGCGTTTTGCTGACGGAACCTCTTTAAAAGGCATGTTTACTTCAAAAAGTGGATTAACAGCTGACTCGGATGCACCTCAAACACCCGTGGTGATGGATGTGTATTATATCGTATCTGATAAATGTACTGAATGTGTTGGATTCCATGACGAACCTCAATGTGCTGCTGTTTGTCCGGTTGACTGCTGTGTAGATGACGAAAACTGGCGCGAAAGCAAAGAAGAACTTTTGGATAAAAAAGGAACACTTCACTTGTAAAAGAAAGTCTTTATTACATAGATAAACGTCTCACTTTGGTGGGACGTTTTGCATTTTACACATTGCGAGTCCTGCATTTTTCGTTTACTACAATAATTGTTTCGAAGCTTGTCCCCCTCTGGAGGGGGTAGGGGGAGGAAACAATATCTCATTTCACTTTCCGTTTTATAATCCTTACTTTTGTATACTTGAGAAAACTCATCTCCATAGTGTTATTGCTGTTATCTGTGAATGCTTTTTCACAAAGTACTTCTGCAGATAAAATTCAAATTCAGTCAGATGAACTTGAGTTAAAAGCCATCTGCGCTAAACTCTATCACCTCAATCAATCTAAACAAACGGATGCAGACAAAAAAGAACTCAACAGTAAACTATTGAAGAAATTCGATGCGATTTTAGATTTGGCTAACTCATTTGAGAACTATCAATTTGATTCATTAAAAAACGATATTGGAATTCTTCTTTCACCTGATAAAAAATTTCGCATCATCCATTGGAATCTAGCAAAAACAGACGGCACACATGAATATTACGGTTATATCCAATCCAAATTTACTACAAAAAAAAATAAAGTAGAAAGTATACAACTATTTACTTTGACGGATAAGTCGGCAGAAATGAGAAACCCCGACAATGCAATTACCGACCACAACAAATGGTTTGGTGCGCTTTACAGCAGGATTATTGTAAAAAAGACAAAAGCAAAAACGTATTACACACTTTTAGGTTGGGATGGAAATGATAAATTCTCACAGAAAAAAATCATTGACGTACTAACCTTCGATCCGAACAACGGAACACCTAAGTTTGGTGCAGATATTTTTAATTATCAGCGAAAATATCCCAAACGCATTATCTTTGAATACTCAGCTACCTGCAGCATGTCGCTAAGATACAGTGCGAAAAAAGATTCAATTGTATTCGGACACCTTGCTCCTACTTCATCTCAGCTGGAAGGACAATTTCAATATTATTGTAGCGACATGAGCTTTGATGGCTTCGGTTTTAAAAAAGGTAAATGGAATTATGGTGCTGATGTAAATGCGTTGAATGACAAGGATGAGAAGGATGCTCTTTACGGAGATCCTAAAGACAAAAGCGCAAACCACAATATGAGTAATGAATACAAAAACCCCAATAAGAAGAAAAAGAAGAAGAAATGATTTGCTGATGTGTAGATTTCTGACGTGCTGATTATTTAAAAATTATTACTTATTATTTTCCTTTCACGTTCAATTTATTTCTAATTTTGTGTAAGACATTCTATCACTCCTGACATAATTAGTATGTCATTTCGAGTGTCACCCTTAGCCTGTCACTTTCGAGCGGAGTCGAGAAGCGAAGGGCGAGAAATCTTAAAACCGCAAAATATATTTAAAACACATAAACAATGTTAACCAAAGAAATGATAAAAGTTCACAATTTCAGTGCTGGTCCCGGAATATTACCGGCCGAAGTATTAAAACAAGCAGCAGAAGCTTGTATCAATTTCGACAACTTAAACCTTTCACTTCTAGAAATTTCTCACCGTAGCAAAAACTACGAAAAAGTGATGGATGAAGCACGTGCTTTGGTAAAAGAACTGTTGGGATTGAATGATAATTACAAAGTTTTATTTCTTGGCGGTGGTGCAAGTTTACAATTTGCAATGGTTCCATTTAACTTATTGCGTACAGAAGGAACCGCAGGCTACGTAAATACAGGTGTTTGGGCAAACAAAGCAATTAAAGAAGCTAAACTAATTGGAAACACACAAGTGATTGCTTCTTCTGAAGACAAAAACTTCAACTACATTCCAAAAGGATTTGAAATCCCGTCTACATTGGATTATTTACACATCACATCTAACAATACTATTTACGGAACACAAATAAAGGATTTTCCAAAAACATCGGTTCCATTGGTATGCGATATGAGCAGTGATATTTTCAGCAGAAAAGTAAATGGAAATGATTTTGCATTAATTTATGCAGGAGCACAAAAAAATATGGGTCCAGCTGGTGCGACAATGATTGCAGTTGATGAAACAAAACTTGGAAAAACAGGTCGCAAATTATTATCGATGATGGATTACCAAGTACACATCAAAGGTGACAGTATGTACAACACTCCTCCTGTATTCCCAATTTATGTATCCATGTTGACTTTGCGTTGGTTGAAAAACAATGGCGGTATTCCTTGGATTGAAAAATTAAACGAAGAGAAAGCAGGAACATTATATGCTGAAATTGATAGAAACACTTTATTCAAAGGAACTACAGCAGTGGAAGATCGTTCAAATATGAATGTAACATTTGTAATGACTAAACCAGAATTAGAGCCAGAGTTTGATAAGTTAGCTAAAGAAGCAAACTTAAGTGGTTTGAAAGGTCACAGAGATGTTGGTGGTTACAGAGCATCTTTATACAATGCTTTACCTTTAGAAAGTGTGAATGCTCTTGTAGAAGTAATGCAAGCTTTTGAAAAGAAATTTGCTTAAAAAAAATCATAGCGGTTGAAAAAATTAACCGCTATAATTTTATACAAAAACAATGAGAAAATTTACATTTTTCCTCTTTTTTTGCATTTATCAAATATCATTTGCTCAACATACGGGCTTTAACTTCATTTCAAATTATTATATCCAAGATAAGAAAGATCCAATACTGGATGTTGCTGAAAATAAACTTTTAAAAAATTTAGCTCTTGCTAAAAAAACAAATAAATACACTCCCTTTACTGTCTATGCCCGTTCCGATTGGCGGATGGAATTTACTTTAAGTGAACTATTTTTAAATGAAAGTGCGATACCAACAAATGAATATGAATTGAACATTGAATGGAATCAATATGTTGATTCAGGATCTGTTAAAGGATATTCTAAGGTATATAGCCACAAAGTTCCTTCAGACAACAATACATTCAATAGAGTAAATCGTCCACTCAGAGCTGTTGCATTAGGGCAGTATGGTCATTTTTTAACATTAACAGAAGTGTTACAAATTGCGGAAATTATAAAATCGGATTTAGTGAAGAAATGGAATCTGGAGAAAAAAGATACTACCCACTACTCTCTTACACAAATAAATATTTATGACACATCAAGTTACAACTCTGCAATCCTAAATAAATTAGCAAACACCATAAATGGAAACCTTTCATATAGCCAATGGACATATTATGAAACACCATATTTGTCGAACGCACTTTCCAATCAAAAAAAGGAAGAATTACGTGTAGGTCAGGATACTTTATATCACTCATATATTGTTTATAACCCGTCTGACTTTGTAATTGTTTCAAACTGGCATTTTACTATAACTGATTCGAAACAAGCAAATTCAAGCAAATGCATACCTGGACTACTAAAAATAACTAGAGAAATTTCTGCTATTGGTATTAAATTCAACAAAAAAGTAGCTTATTTGAGCTATCAAGATTTTAAGAAGCTCTGTGTTTTAAATCGAATAGATTATAATGTATACGCACATCTATTTAATAAATGTATAATAGACACACTAAAAATTGAACTTGATTAGGAACTTACCCTACATCTTCACAAACTCCCCTATTTGCTTTTCTAATACATTTATCACATTTTCATCTTTAAGGACTCCGGCTTCATTCAAAAGCGATAACACGCTGGAAATTGGCTGTTTATTTGGCAAAATATGCATTCCCAAATAGTGTAAAATACCCGTTAAGTGATCCAATCCACGTAAATTCCCTGCTCTACCACTCGAAACACCCACCAAAGCAACTTTTTTACCTCTGTTAACATCCGGATGAACCGCATCAATAAAGGTTTTTAAAATACCGGGGAAACTTCCATTGTATTCTGGAACGATGAACACAAATTTCTCGGCTGGAACAATATATTCGTTCAACAATTGTTGAAAATTATCTGAACGTTTGTTGTATAAGTCGGTTGCTGTAAAATCTGCAGGCAGACTTTCCAATGAAAACAGTTTGGATTTAACCCCTTGTTTTTCCATAAGTTGCGCATAATTGTGAGCAACTTTTAAGGTGTTACTATTGGGTCTGTTTGTGGCTGAAATAATGGTAATCATAGCAAATATTATTAACAAAATAATTGTTTAAAAATGTCCCATAAGTTTTAAAGAGCTTATCGACTCAAAATCTGTATTTTTAAGACTTGTAAAAGCACAAAGTAAAGCATTTTCAATCAATTTTATGAATATAACATATTTCGGTCATTCTTGTTTTGGTGTTGAAGTAAATGAGAAACATATTTTATTCGATCCATTTATTTCCGACAATGAATTAGCGACTAAGATTGATGTAAATACAGTAAAGGCTGATTACATATTGGTTTCTCACGGTCATTTTGACCACGTTGCCGATATAGTAAGCATTGCAAAGCGTACCAATGCCAAAGTAGTTTGTAATTGGGAAATACATCTTTGGTTAAATAAGCAAGGCGTTACCAATACACATCCTATGAACATCGGAGGCAAGTGGAAGTTCGATTTTGGTGATGTAAAGTGTGTAGTGGCGGCACATTCGAGCAGTTTGCCCGATGGTTCCAATGGTGGTAACCCAATGGGATTCATTGTTGAAACCAACCTTGGGAATTTCTATTATGCAGGCGATACAGCATTGACGTACGACATGAAGTTGATTGGCGATTATAGAAAAGTAGATTTTGCATTTTTACCAATTGGAGATAATTTCACAATGGGCGTTGACAATGCAATTATTGCTTCGGAATTTATAAAGTGTGACAAAATTATAGGAATGCATTTCGATACATTCGGGTTTATAAAAATAGATAAAGAAGCTGCCGTTAAAAAATTTAGTAATGCAGGCAATGAATTGATTTTGTTTGAGATTGGTGAGATGAAAAAAATGTAGTTGGCAGTTGGCAATAAAAAAAACAAGTAGGCAATAAAATAGTTGGCAATAGCCAAAATAAATTAAACAAATAAATAATTAAAAAAAGGGATGGGAAAAATAATAGCAATAGCAAATCAGAAAGGTGGAGTTGGAAAAACAACAACTGCTATTAATTTGGCGGCAAGTTTAGCCGTATTGGAATTTAAAACGCTTTTGATTGATGCAGATCCGCAAGCTAATTCTACTTCAGGTGTAGGATTTGATCCGCGCAATATCAAAACAGGTATTTACGAATGTATTATTGACGGCATCGAACCGAAAGATATTATTTTGCAGACAGAAACGCCTAACTTGTTTCTATTGCCTGCACACATCGATTTAGTTGGTGCCGAAATCGAAATGATCAATCTTCCGAATCGTGAAAAGATGATGAAGATGTCTTTGGATAAAATCAAAAACGATTACGATTTTATTATTATCGATTGCTCTCCTTCTCTTGGATTGATAACTGTAAATGCATTATCGGCTGCTGATTCTGTATTAATTCCAGTTCAATGCGAATATTTTGCATTAGAAGGGTTAGGGAAATTACTAAACACAATCAAAATTGTTCAATCGCGTTTAAATACTGAATTAGCTATTGAAGGAATTTTATTAACGATGTACGATATGCGTTTGCGCTTGAGCAATCAAGTAGTTGAAGAAGTCAAAACACATTTTCAACAAATGGTTTTTGATACCATCATTCAGCGTAACACAAAATTGGGTGAAGCACCTAGTTTCGGACAAAGCATTATTATGCACGATGCAAGCGGAAAAGCAGCTGTCAACTATTTAAATTTAGCAAGAGAGATTTTACAAAAAAATGGAATGACCAGATTAAATGATTCCGAAAAATTCATAAACGTAGAAGAAGAAAACTAATTGATGTGCTGATTATTTGATATGCTGATGTGCTGATTAAAATTAATATCGCGCTATATCATAAGGCCAATAAGTAGAATTTACTCCCCTCTTGAGAAGAGTTAGGGGTGTGTAACAAAACATAAATTAAAATGTCAACAACAAAAACGATGTCAACAAAAAGAAACGCATTAGGCAGAGGGTTAAGTGCATTATTAGAAAATGCAAATACTGATATTACCAGCAACAAGTTGGAAGGTGAAGGAAAAGTAGTTGGTGCAATCGCCAACATTGAAATAGTAAATATTGAAACGAATCCATTTCAACCTCGAACAAATTTTGAAGCAGACGCTTTAAATGAATTATCTGCATCAATCAAAGAGCATGGAATTATTCAACCCATTACTGTTCGTAAACTAGGGTATGATAAATACCAATTAATTTCAGGAGAAAGAAGATTCCGTGCTTCTCAGTTAGCCGGATTAACAAGTGTTCCTGCATACATTCGAATTGCAAACGATCAGGCAATGTTGGAAATGGCATTGGTAGAAAATATTCAACGTGAAAATTTAGATTCAATTGAAGTGGCGATTAGCTACAAACGTTTGATTGATGAATGTTCATTAACACAAGAACAACTTTCACAAAAAGTAAGTAAACAACGTTCAACCATCACCAACTATTTACGATTATTAAAATTGCCGGTAGAAATTCAATTGGCAATCCGCAATGGTGATATTTCAATGGGGCATGCTCGTGCGTTGATTAGTATCGAAAATATTGATTTACAATTAGACATCTATAACAAAATTGTATTGAACGATTTATCTGTTCGTGATGTTGAAGATTTAGCACGTGGTGTTAAAACAGAAATTGATGTTAAATCGAATAAATCCGGTGCAGATAAAAAAGTAAGCAAAGCATCTTTGTCTGTTGAACAAACTAATGCTTTAGAAGATTTACGTGCTGTATTCAATACAAAAGTATTGATTAGCAAAGAATCAAACGGCAAAGGGAAAATAGTAATTCCATTCAAATCAGATAACGACTTAAAACGTATCTTGGATCTTTTGGATGCCTAACACTTCGGCAGGCTCAGTGTGACAAAGAAATAAATTTACGTCAGTCTGAGCATTCTGCGTTGAAGCAGACACTATCGAAGACTAAACCTTTACAAGGCTCTATTTTCATTATGAATTAAGTACCTAATGCAAAATTATATAGTTTATTCTAGCAGCACTTTTTACAGGTTATTCCAATCGTTTATTGGAATAACCTTTTTGCTTTTTTTTACTTCGCCACTTTTAGCCCAAGTGGTCGATTCCACAAATATTATTATCAAAAACGATAGTATCAAAAATGATTCAACAAAAACAGTTGTAACTATTAAAAATGTAAAACACTCTCCTAAAAAAGCTGCATTGTTATCTGCTGTTTTACCTGGTGCCGGACAAGTCTACAATAAAAAATATTGGAAACTTCCCATCATTTATGCTGGTACTGCAGGCTTAGTTTACTCTTTCCAATTTAATCAATCGCGTTATGTAAAATATCGGGATGCTTACAAATACAGAATTGATAACGATGTTTCAACTACCGATAACTACATTGGCATTTATAGTGATGATAATTTAAATACACTTCAAAAATATTATCACCGTTACCGCGACTTAACTGTTATTGGTTTTGCTGCACTTTATGCACTCAATATTATTGATGCCAGTGTTGATGCACATTTATTTACCTTTGATGTGAGTGATGATTTATCAATGAAAATAGAACCAACATTGATTAATACTGCTGGAATGAATACATACACAGGAGGAATTACAGTACGATTGCGTTTTTAGTTTACAAATGACTGCCCTTCGACTCCGCTCAGGGTGACGTTATAGTTAAAATTTAAATTATATTTATGAAAATAGCACTTATAGGATACGGAAAAATGGGAAAAGAGATTGAGCAAATTGCTATCTCACGCGGCCATTCTATTGTTTTAAAAGTTGACATTGCAAATGCTACTACCTACTCTATTGATGAATTGAAAAAAGCAGATATTGCAATTGAATTCAGCACTCCCGAAGCAGTTATTAGCAATATATATAAATGCTTTGATGCAAACGTTCCAGTAGTGGTTGGAACAACAGGTTGGATGAAACAATTAGATGAGGTAAAATCAAACTGTGATAAAAAACAACAAACTTTGTTCTATGCTTCCAACTACAGCATTGGCGTAAATTTATTTTTTAAAGTGAATGAGTATTTAGCAAAATTGATGAATGCATATCCTGAATACAATGTGGCTATGGAAGAAATCCACCACGTTCACAAATTAGATTCACCAAGCGGAACAGCTATTTCATTAGCCAATCAAGTAATTGACAACAACAAACAAAAACAAAAGTGGGTGAATACAGCTAGCGATAACAAAAATGAATTAGCTATTATTTCAAAACGCATTGATGAAGTTCCTGGAACACATACTGTAACTTACAGCTCAACAGTTGATGAAATAAGCATGACACACATCGCTCACAATCGCAAAGGATTTGCTTTGGGCGCTGTAATAGCAGCAGAATGGCTAAAAGGGAAAAAAGGCATCTTTGGAATGAATGACCTACTAGATGCAGATAACGAATAAAAAACGCACTTCGACTTCGCTTTGAGTGACAATACGAAGCTTAGCATTTATGCTTTTTTAACAAAACTATAGATAATAAAAATAATAATATTCGTTTCTTACATGCAATAAAGCAACATAACAAACATACAGATTCGAAAATTCGTTTTTTATTCGCTATCTGTACTTAAAAACTTTTAACTTTTTTATGGACATTTCTTATATCTTTTTAATTCTCGCTTCTCTTACAACAATGATTGGCTTATGGAAATTATTTTCATTGGCCGGACAAGATAGCTGGAAGGCATTTGTTCCTCTTTACAACTTCTTAATTTGGTTGAAAATAATTCAACGACCATGGTGGTGGATTTTCCTAATCATTACTCCAGGAGTAAATTTTTTGATGGTGGCTATCATGTATTTATTGACAGCAAAAGCATTCAACAAAAGAACTAATCAGGATAAAGCTGTTGCATTTTTATTCGGATATGTTTATTTGCCTTACCTGGCTTTCCAAAAAGACACTGTTTATGTTGGTCCAGAAGATATGAGCAAAAGAAAACCATCCATTGCTCGTGAATGGACTGAAGCAATTGTTTTTGCAGTTATTGCAGCAACAGTTATCCGTACATTCTTTTTCGAAGCATTCACTATTCCTACTTCTTCTTTGGAAAAATCGATGATGGTGGGTGATTATTTGTTTGTGAGTAAAGTAAGTTACGGAGCGAAGATTCCAAACACTCCTCTCTCTTTCCCGTTTGTTCATCACACCTTACCAGGATCAGCAACCACAAAATCATATTTGGAATGGTTCAAACTTCCATACTTCCGTTTGCCAGGATTCGGTTCTGTGAAAAATAACGACATCGTAGTTTTCAATTATCCCGATGGTGATACTGTTGCATTAAACTTTCAAAATCAAAGCTATTATCAGATTTGCAGAGACGCGAACGTGTCCAGCTTGTACAATAAACCGAATGCACAAATTCAATTGGAAACAGAAAATGGAAGAATACCAGCTCCAATAGGTGAAGTTGCTGCTCGTCCAGTCGACAAAAGAGAAAACTATGTTAAGCGTTGCGTAGCTATTGCTGGTGATAAATTTGAAATTAGAGATGCGGAAGTTTATATTAACGATAAACATGTGGAGACTCCCGAACATGCCCAATACCATTACTTTGTAAAAACATTGGGTTATACTTTTGGCGAATATGATCGTAATGCCGGTAGACTTATTCCGAATGTTCGTTTGTTAGACAAATATGATATTTATCTGGATGAAATGGGAATCATGGATATTTCTCAAACAGGCGATACAATTACTTATTTACTAAATATGCCTTTGTCGACCGTTGCAAAAATAAAAACTTTGACTACTGTTATTTCATGCACAAAAGAAATTACTCCTAAAGGTCAGTATTCAGCAAGAATATTTCCTCATGCGCCTTCTATTCCTTGGAACAATGATAATTTCGGGCCTTTTGTTATTCCTCAAACAAATGCAACGGTGAATTTAGACACAACAAATATTAAGTTGTATGGTAGAATAATTGTGAATTACGAATTGAATACCTTAGAAATTAAAGGAGATAAAATTTTTATAAACGGAGCAGAGACAAAAACCTACACCTTTAAAATGGATTACTTTTTTATGATGGGTGATAACCGTCAAAACTCTGCCGATTCACGCTATTGGGGTGTTGTACCGGGCGATCACATTGTTGGGAAGCCAGTTTTTGTTTGGATGAGCATTAAAGATCCTGCAAAAAATCCTGTATCTGGAAGCGTTGGTTTGATTAAATCCTTTATGGAAGATTCTACAAAAGGAAGATTCAGATGGGAACGTTTTTTCTGCTTTGTAAGCAACGATGGCTTATCTCGTTCTTATAGAGTTCATTTCTTAGTTATTGTTTTGGGAATTTCAGGATTTGTTTATTTCAAAAACAAACGTGCTGCGAAAAAAAAGACTAAATAAAATTTGAAAAACAAAACCGTCATAATGGTATTAAAAGAGTGGTCGAAAGCAGTGTTATTTGCTTTTTTTACCATTCTATTGTTCAGAATTTTTTGTTTTGAAGCATTCACCATTCCTTCTCCATCCATGGAAAGATCTCTGCTTACAGGCGACTATATTGTTGTAAGTAAATTGAGTTACGGTCCACGCATTCCTATTACACCATTTGCATTTCCATTTGCACATCAAACATTGCCCTTTACAGAAAGTACAAAATCCTACCTCGATTGGATAAAGATTCCATACCTGCGTTTGTTTGGGGCACCTGATATTGAAAGAAACGACATAGTCGTATTTAACTGGCCGGTAGAAGATGAACACCCTGTTGATCAACGTACTTTTTATATCAAACGTTGTGTTGCTATTTCAGGCGACACTCTAGAAATAAAATCCGGACAAGTTTACATCAATGGAAAGTACAATGATTGTCCTGAAAAATTACAATTTGATTATAAAGTAAAAACGGATATTGATTTCATCAACAACGATTCATTGAAGCTTCTCGGTATTACAGAAGGTGATCACATGCAAAATAAAGGTGAGTTTTGGTTTACCTTGACGATTGAAAATGTGGAGAAAATGAAAAATTTCCCCCACGTTACTTCAGTTGAACCTTTAATGGACCGCAAAGGTGCTTACAACGATTATATGTTTCCTGAAAACGAACATTTTTTATGGAATGTAGATTTTTTCGGACCAATTTATATTCCTAAAGAAGGCGATTCGGTGAGATTAACGAAAGACTCTCTCCCACTCTACGAAAGAATTATAAAAGTGTATGAAAAAAATGAGTTGAGAGTTAGTAACGATTCTATTTTTATTAATGAAGTATATTCTACTTCTTATACTTTTAAAATGAATTACTTTTTTATGATGGGTGACAACCGCCATAACTCTGCTGATTCACGCTTTTGGGGCTTTGTGCCCGAAGACCACATTGTAGGAAAAACAGTTTTAATATTAATGTCAATTGATAAATCCGATGGTGGAAATAGTGTTCGTGGTGATAGATGGTTTAAAAAAGTTCATTAGGTGATTAGGTAACTAAGTGATTAAGTAAAAGAGTAACGATTTTGAACAAATGAACAATACTGCAATATTACCATCAACATACCTTGCTCCCATTCAATATTATTCCAAGCTGAAAAATTATCAGGAGTGCATTATTGAGCATCACGAACATTTTCCGAAACAAACATTCAGAAGTCGATGTGATGTTTATTCTCCCAATGGTGTATTAAAGTTGAGTATTCCATTAGTCAAACGCAATCACCGTCAACCTACAAAAGACATTAAAATATCTTACGAATACGATTGGCAGAAATTACACTGGAGAAGTATTGAATCCTGTTATAGACGTTCGCCATTCTTTGAATATTACGAAGATGATTTTTTGCCTTTTTACACCGATAAAAAATTTGAGTTTTTAATAGATTTGAATGAAGCGATGCAACAAGAAATCCTGAAACTCTTAAAACTAAAACCGCAAATTACTTTCAGTACCGAATATCATAAAGTCTATGAAAATGCAGACGACTTCCGCGACCTCATTTCGCCCAAAGTGGATGTAAATGAGGACAAACAATTCCGGTCCATTCCCTATATGCAAGTATTTGAACCCAGACATGGATTTATCCCCAACCTAAGCATCATTGATGTTTTGTTTAATGAAGGTTCCAAGGCATTGGAGTATCTTTAAAAAAAAACAGGTCGCTCCTCTGGAGCTACCCATTCATCTACCAAACTCATCATTTTACAAACAGGTCGTCCCTCTGGGACTGTCAACTCTATAGTTAGTACTCAGCTACAGAGTAGCGACCTGTTTGTAAAACATAATCATTCCAGACATAGAGCTCCTATGGAGCTATCCATTTATCTATCAAACTCATCATTTTACAAACAGGTCGTCCCTCTGGGACTGTCAACTCTATAGTTAGTACTCAGCTACAGAGTAGCGACCTGTTTGTAAAACATAATCATTCCAGACATATAGCTCCTATGGAGCTATCCATTTATCTATCAAACTCATCATTTTACAAACAGGTCGTCCCTCTGGGACTATCAACTCTATAGTTAGTACTCAGCTACAGAGTAGCGACCTGTTTGTAAAACATAATCATTCCAGACATAGAGCTCCTATGGAGCTACCCATTCAT
>Ga0163149_10003755_pt1 | contig 17088 bp, 11 predicted proteins | sample OliLakLV19MP5G1_FD_148604 | JGI IMG/M metagenome (GOLD analysis project Ga0163149, IMG submission 148604) | Freshwater microbial mat bacterial communities from Lake Vanda, McMurdo Dry Valleys, Antarctica - Oligotrophic Lake LV.19.MP5.G1 | ecosystem: Environmental > Aquatic > Freshwater > Lake >...
GGCTGAGGGCTGAGAGCTGAGAGCTGAGAGCTGAAAGCTGCTTCATTCCACTGTTTCCATCATATGCAGAAACACCTCCAGGATCTGTGGATCGAAATGCGTGTTGGATTGTTTCGCCATATACGCACGCACCTCGGAAACTGGCAGGGCTGCCCGATACGGGCGATCATTTGTGAGGGCATCCCACACATCGACAACGGCAAAGATCCGTGCTGCCAATGGGATCTCTTCGCCGCGCAGCCCACGTGGGTAGCCCTTGCCATCCCATCGTTCATGATGGCAGTAGGGAATCTCTAACGCAGGCTGGAGGAAGCGAATGGGGCGCAGCAATTCGTAGGCATGGCCTGGATGCAGGCGCATAATCACCCATTCCTCATCACTCAGTGGCCCTGGTTTGCGCAGGATCTGATCGGGAATGCCCATCTTGCCAATATCGTGCAACAATGCGCCACGGCGGATGTTCACAAGTACCTCTGGATTAAGCCCAAATGTGTGTGCAAGCCGCACCGTCAGATTCGTCACACGCTGAGAATGGCCCTCGGTCTCGTGGTCACGCAGATCGAGTGCCCTGGCCCACCCTTCCAGTGTAACATCATAGGCATCCAGCAGATCGGCATTCAGCGATTGAATGGCCGCCTCAGATCGCTTGCGCTCACTAATATCACGAACAATCACCTGCGCTGTTGGGCGATCCTCCCATAGAAACGCCCCGATCGTCAATTCGGCTGGCAGCGTTGTACCATCAGCACAGATCAGCACCATTTCGCGGCGCTCAATATAGGCAAGATTCGCAGATGCGGCCAGTAAGAGTATGTCGCATTCACGCTGATACGGCTCGGCAATCAGATCCCGCAATTGCATGCCAATCAGCGCCTGTGGATCGGTGGCGCGTGTCAACCGGATCATTGCCGGGTTCACCAGCCGAATCATGCCATTTGTATCGACAGCGGCAATGCCATCGGGCGAGCGCACAAACAACTGCTCGAAACGCACCCGCTCATTATTCAGATGCCGGTAACGGTTGAGTCGCACAATCGTACGCACCCGCGCACGCATCTCGGCCCGATTGAATGGTTTGGAGATGAAGTCATCCGCTCCGACTTCAATGCCAGTAATACGCGATTCCTGATCATCGAGTGCTGTGACCATAATAATCGGCATCTCCTTCGTCGCGGGTATCTCACGAAGGCGGCGGCAGACTTCAAAGCCATCCATGTCCGGCATCATCACATCAAGTAACAGCAGATCCGGCTGATGTTCCACAGCTCGTGTCAGCGCCTCCTGGCCGTTGGCAGCAAATAGCAACACAAAACCAAGCGGTTTCAAAAGATCTGCGAGTAGTTCGCGCATCTCGGTGTGGTCATCAACAATCAAGAGCGTTGTTGGTCTAATCATGAAAAAGCCTTTCTGAACATCTGAACATGGGCAGGGCAATGTATACGTTTAGCCTGGCAATCTGAGTTGGCTGGCGAGAGGCCACGGCAGTGTGACAGTAAAACGGCTGCCCTGATCTGGAATGCTATCGAGTGTCACCCGCCCACCATGCATGGACGTTAGATGAGTAACCAACATAAGCCCAAGTCCTGTGCCTTCATACTGGCGTGTGAGGCTACTATCGATCTGTACGAATGGCTGAAACAAGCGAGATTGATCTTCTTTGGCAATACCGATACCCGTATCCCATACGGTAAAATGCGCTTCTTGCGCCAAAACATCAGCGCGTGCTTCCAACCCAATCTTGTTATCTGCAGGGGTGAATTTTATCGCATTCGATAGCAAATTGACGATAATCTGTTTGAGCCGCCGCTGATCGGCAATAATCGTCGTAAGCGCTGGATCTATCGAGGTATGCACCGTCAACCGCTTTTTAAAGGCCGTCGAATGAACCATACGAATGCAGGATTGACACAACTCAGCGACGGCAACCGATTGCAATTCGAGTGTAATCTTACCAGCCTCAATCTTCGAGAGATCAAGAATATCGTTGATCAACTCCAGCAGATGGCGACCACTTTCCTCAATGCTTCGAATTGAGCGTCGCTGAAAATCCGTTAATAATTCGGATTGATCCTCCTGCAGTAATTCGGCTCGGCCAAGAATAGATGTCAGCGGTGTGCGTAACTCATGGCTCATATTGGCCAGAAACTCATCCTTCAGCCGGCCAGCCTGCGCAAGTTCACGGTTTGCTCGGGCTAGTTCCTCACTACGCTCACGCAGATCCTGTAGCGTGCTTTCGAGCTGGGCGGTGCGATTGGCAATTCGTTGCTCAAGTGTGTGGTTCAGCTCTTCGAGTTGCCCATGCGCGATTTTCGCATCATGAATATCCGTCAACGAACCAGCCATACGAACCGGGCGACCCTCAGCATCCCACAATCCCTGGCCACGCACAAGAAACCAGCGATAGCCATCGGAAACAGTATTCAGCCGATACTCAACACTGAATGGGACGCGATCCGTGAAATGTGCCGTAATTGCAGCAACCGTACGATCACGGTCATCTGGGTGAATAGCTGCATCGAGTGATGCCATTCCACCAAGAAATGGCGCATAGCCATAGCCCATAAGCTCGCGGAAGCGTGGCGAGAAGTAGACCAGATCAGTCTGCACATTCCAATCCCAGATCCCATCGCTAGAACCCTGAACCGCCAGATCATAGCGCTCGTTACTATCCTGCAGCAATGCTTCGGAATGTTTACGCGCTGTAATATCGTGGATGATCCCGGTGAAAATGCGGCGGCCATCCTGCCAGGCATCACCAAAGGAGATCTCAAGCGGGATCTGATGACCATCGCGGTGCAGGCCAGGTAACTGAACCCGATTCCAGGTATGCAGATGCCGTTGCCCAGTTTCAACATAGGCTTGTAATGCATTCCGATGCAGTGTACGCAAATAGTCTGGGATCAGTACCACAAGATCCTGGCCAACTAGTGCCCTGTATGAGTGGCCAAAGATCGTCTCAACAACCTCATTGGCATACAGGATCACGCTATGCTGATCAATTGTGATGATCGCGTCTGAAATAGTCTCGGTGATCACACGATAGAGCTCTTGAGTCTGCTGTAATGCCGCCTCCGCCTGTTTGCGCTGAGTGATATCCCGCATCGTAGATATCAAAAAGCGCTGCTGATCGACGGTAATGATCCGCTGATCATAGCGAATCCAGACAATATGGCCATCACGATGGTACTGGCGGTATTCATACCGGAAGCTGCCATGATTTTCAGCGAATGCAGATACGGCAGCTGCTTGGAGGCCAGGGAGATCATCTGGATGCGCCTGCCGCCGCCAGAGATCAGGCTGTGCCTGCCATTCTGCAACACGAAATCCAAGCAACTCCTCGATCTGCGGGCTAATATATGGTACCGTGCCGGGTTGATCAAGCACAATCGTTGAGATCGCTAGCGGAAGGCTTTCGACCATCATTCGGTAGTGTGCCTCGGCAGTGCGTAGCGATTCTTCGGCAACCTGGCGTGCGGCAAGCTCATGCTGTACCGCATGGAACAACCGCAGATTTGCAACCGATAGCGCCGTCCATTCAGCGATCTCCTGAAAGAACGAAAGATCAGCAGTGGTATAGGGTTGGTTGGGCTGATTGCGAACCGCGATCATCATCCCAATAACCTCACGTTGTGCCCATAATGGCACCAACATCAGTCCATGCAGCCCAGCGTGCTCACGATACGCAAGTAGGCTTGGTTGGTAGATAGATGGCAGCAGATCGATCTGTTCGTTGGTGAGGATGAACGATTGCCCATGGATAAGCAGTGGTTGCGTATCTGGTTCATCCACAGCATATTGCAACCTACTAAACAACACGCGGCTGAGTTCTTCGATGTTGGGATCAGCATGATACAGTGCGGCAATCTCAAGCCTCTGCCGATCAGCGCTTATTAACATGATCGTACACGCATCACCCACAAGTTGGGCGACATGCTGTGCCGCTTGCTGAAGTGCCATCGTTTCATTCAAGCGAATATCGGCGAGTGCCTTGCCAACCTCGCTCAAACCTTGCTGGCGAAGATGCTGCCGGCGAAGATGTTCTTCTGCCTCAAGGCGGATCGTAACATCCCGCTGTGTGCCGACCATATGGGTCAGGTGGCCATTCTGATCAATAACCGGTGCCAGGAAAATCTCATTCCAGAATGGTGTTCCATCGCGCCGGTAGTTACGCATAACAACATGGCATGGCTTCGCCTGTTGGATTGCATCGCGCATCACACCACGCATGCTTGACTCGGTCTCTGGCCCTTGCAGTATATGACAATTCTGCCCGACAATTTCCTCAACAGCATACCCCGTAATCTGCGTAAAGGCAGGATTACAATAGATCACTGGCTGATTTGACCATCGCATATCAACAATAACAATCCCATCGTTGACGACGGCTATCGCCTGGGCACGCAAATTAAGCTCGGTCTCTGCATGATCGATAGTTGTTGTTAGTCGCGCCATTGTTGCTGCACGCTCGATCATGTGTGGGAGGCGCTGCAGTTGCAGTGGCGTAGCCAGCAGGTAATCTTCTACACCCGCATGCAGGGCGGCAGCCGCTTGCGCTTCTGCTTCTGGCGGTACCACCAACACAATCGGGCAACCAGCAGCAACGCACAACGCAACGTTCAGCAGGGCAGGCAGATCATCATCTGCTGCATACAACCGAATGAATACCATTGTATAGCGTTGGCTTGGCCCTACATGAGCAGCAATCTCAGCGAATGATAGAATCTGTAGATCTGGCACCAACTGCAGCACGATATCATCAATCATATCGTGGCATATTGGAATAGGGAGGAGATACGCAACCGGAAGCGCTTGCATGATCGGCCTCACTTGGCAAGATTGGAGCACCAAGCGAGTGACCACACGTCATCTGCGGTGCGCTCCGATACACTATGGTATCCGAAACGAATACAATAGGCGCACTTATGATGCCGATTGCACCATCAGGAGGCGATAGTATACCGAATGGTAAGCCCTGGCCTATGGATTGTCAAGCATCAGAATCGCACACCAATTGGCAACATTCTGGTCTGTATGCCAGAAACAAACGACGAGGAGATCTGCATTTGCTTGCAGATCTCCTCGTCTTCATCAGCCAAGCAATTATTCTGCTGGCAAGACCTCACGTGGCTTGGCATTGCCAAAGAATGGCACTGGCCCGGCAACTGGGGCAGCCCATCGGCTGGCATTGGCCATCACCCGTCGTACATCGGCATTAAAATAGGTCGGGTATGATTCATGGCCAGGGCGGAAATAGAAGATCTTGCCACGGCCACGGGTATAGCAGCAACCACTGCGGAACACTTCGCCACCAGTGAACCAACTGACCATTACGAGCGTTTCGGGGGCCGGGATATCAAAGCGTTCACCATACATCTCTTCTGGCCCGATCTCTATTGTCTCACCCAAGCCTTCAACGATCGGGTGGCCCGGTTCGAGAATCCATAACCGCTCATTGTCGGTCGACTCACGCCATTTCAGATCGCATGTCGTCCCCATCAGCCGCTTAAAGATCTTCGAGAAGTGGCCAGAGTGCAGAACGATCAAGCCCATCCCATCCAACACCCGCTTCTGAACCTTATCCACCACCGCATCGCTGACCTCGTGATGGGCCATGTGGCCCCACCATGTCAGGACATCGGTGCTATTCAGCACCTCATCGGTCAGCCCATGCTCAGGCTGATCGAGTGTCGCAGTGCGAACGACAAAATCATCATGGACGCTCAACCCAGCAGCGATCGCCCCATGAATCCCATCTGGGTAGAGTGTGCTTGCTGGATGATCGGCATGCTTCTCGTGGCGGAACTCATTCCATACGGTGACACGGATCTTGCTCACGGAGTGCCTCCATTCGTTACAACGGTACCTCGGCAAAGCTAACAAATGATACGTTATACGGGCGCGATAGATCGCGTCCCTGCATAGCTATTCTGATGATACGTTATACGGACGTGATCTATCGCGTCCCTGCAAATCGTACCCTCTCCATTGAACCTATCAAAGAAGGTTGAATGCACCACTAGTATAGCACGATCCCTCGAACCGTAAATAAAAACGGCAGTTGTCGGATACCTGCACCCGATAACTACCGTTTGGAAGATATGTCATAGCGGATCACGCCACCAACAAGCAACCTATGCCCGCACAACCTCGTGAACAACCCCAGTTGTAACATCATAGATGGCACCACTGACAGGAAAATCCTGTGGAATCAATGGCGATTGGCGTAGGATCGCAACATCATCACGAACACTCTGCTCCAGATCACTAAAGGCCAGGAAATCCCGCCCGTGTACATCAACGCCCAATTCGGCCTGCACCTTGTCGGCCAACTGCTCGTTTGTGAACGTCAGCATGCCACAATCGGTGTGATGCAGAACCACAACCTCGGTCGTCCCAAGCAATCGCTCCGATATCACAAGCGAGCGAATAACATCATCTGAAACGCGCCCGCCAGCATTACGGATCACATGGGCATCGCCAATATCAATGCCGAATACCTTCTCTGGGTGCAACCGCGCATCCATGCACGCCACAACGGCAACATGGCGGGCCGGCGGCATAGGCAGATCACCGCGATCAAACGCGGCACTGAACTGCTGATTGGCATTGAGAAATTCATCAAATCGGCTCATCGTGGCCTGCTCCTTCTGTATATATCAATGTGTACATGTCTATTTTACTAAATCGGTCAGGTTTGTCAATAATGATTAGGTTTATTGATGCCGCTATGAGCAACTGGCAGCCAGAAACCGCTTCCGTCTGGTTGGAGTGCCAGACCCAAAGGGTACCCCGGCCCACCTTCCCTCGGCCAGGCGCTCCGGCACCCAGAGGGTACCCGACCCGTAAGGAATGTCGGTAGCACCGCAACACCCGTTGATCATGCCTCGGCTGCAATCAATCAATGGCTTGTTCGCTTGTTCGTTTGTTTATCTTTTGTTCGAATGATTGTCCGTGGCCCGCGAATGTCTGTTGGTCATGCCGCATAACAAAGACGCCCCGCTGGGGCGTCTCTACATCAGGGTCTTGGTTCCCTATTCTGACTCCTGACTCCTGACTCCTGAAAACTCGGCGTCCTATCGTGCTGTTGACCATTTTGCCGTCGACCAACTGGCCGAGTTCCAGACGGTCGGGTTGCTGCCATCCTGCAACAGGAGGCTGATTGGTATGCCAGTATTGGCGCTACCAGTGCTGGTGCTATCGACCATAGCTGGGATGTTCAGATACCCAGCACCCGTGCGAGTGCGATCCCCAAATGGCCGTGAGGTCGTCAGCAACCGCTGCTTGACTTGATCCGGGGTGAACTGAAGCAGCAGTGCGACAGCACCGCTCACAACTGGGGCGGACATTGAGGTTCCCGACATACGAAAGGCTCGGGCACCAGTTGCCAGCGTAAAGAGATTCTGGGGGGTAGGCGGCTGCAAGTAAGCTATTGTCAGATGAAAGCAGGCTCACGATATTCGTACCTGGAGCGACCAGATCGGGCTTGTTGAAGCCATCGATTGTTCGGCCAGATGCCGACCAGGTTGGCACCGTGTCATCGGTGATCGCTGGTGTGCCGCGATCATCGGTGGCCCCAACCGTGATCACAAATGGATCGTTGGCAGGCGCAGCCAGTGCTGCGGTGCCGCTGTTGCCCGCCGAAACCACCACCACAATATTGTTGAACCACAGCAACTCGGCGGCTACCGAGAGCGCACTGACATGGTACGACTCGACCACGCTGTCGGTCATTGCGTTACAGAATCGATATGGTGTTTTGCACAGGCTACGTAATTCTGCTGCCGTAGCAACGCGATGCATCGCGTTGCTACGGCTTCCCAATCAGTATAAACGAGGCCCAGTAGCGTGGGTGTGCGAACGGGCGTTGATCCTGTCCATTCATGGATGGGAATGTAGCCAGGATTGCTACACCATCTGCGCCAAGGGTTCGTTCAACCAACAGGCTGATTTGAGCATGATCGGCATTACTCAGGCTGATCTGAGCCTGGTGGATCGCCTCGGCTGGTGGCATGCCAAGTGCAAGATTCTCATAAAATACGACCATAAGGATATATGCAGCTAGATCATCAACCTGATGCAGGGTGCAGATAATCGTTGCGGCACCTGCAAACAGGAAGGCGCGAGGTAAACCAAGCAACTCATCGCCAGAAGCAACATGGCTCAGGCCACTCATGCAGGCATTCAGGGTTACAAGCGTGTTGCCAAGTTTGAGGGTTTGCATCAGGGTGCGTGCATCGATTTCATCGCCTTCGCCAAGCCGCAGCGCTGAACCCAATGGATCACCAGCCTGATAGATCGCATGGCTGGCGATATGTAGCCGACGCAACTGTGGCCCATGGGCAAGGAGTTCGTGGCTCTTGGGGGATGAGCCGGTGATGGATTGCCCCGTTGTTACACGAGCGACATAGCGGGCTTCCCGCTCGGCCAACCTAAGCGCCGAAGCACCATGGTCATCGTAACCAAGCGTGAGATCCATTCCTGTAGTATCGCTGGGCATGGCCAGGCAGGCACACAATACCGTTGCACTTGGCGCATAGGCCAGTGCTGGCCCATCCTCGCGGAGGAACATGCCACCATTACGAGTTCGCAATGCGGCAAATGGCACATAGTGCAATGGGCCATGCGGGATAATATGGACGATCCGGCAATCACTGATCAGCGTTTCGACAGGAGTTATCAGTTGGCGATACAGCCAGCTAAGTTTCTGTTCGGTAATGAGATGCCAACCAGGAGCGGGATCGTGTGGGGCAGGTTGCAACAGATTGGGATCAAAGTTGATCTGGAATGCCTGTGCGCTGTTGGCAGTGATGGCGAATACCAGGATGCCCTTGCGAACACGTAGCTGATCCTGTAATCGAGCGTTGGCAGAAAGAATGCGGCTTAGGAACGAGCCACCCGGTGGCTGTACGCCATAGGTGAAATATTCCAACACAACGACATCTGCTGCCAATCGGGATTGCAGATCCGCAAGGGTGATCGTTGTTCGATAGGGCGTTATGTCCGCAGTTGCATCGCGGAGTGCCAGAAGATCCAGAAACGCACGGGCGCGGGCGCGTTCGACATAGGTAAATGCCGCTGCAATATCCTGGCGTTCATACAGATCGAGGGCAACCGACTCATACACCTGGCTGGCCATACCAAGCAGATCAATCTTGAGTTGTTCGGCAGTTGTTGTGATCCGCAGGGTTTCAAGCAGATCAATTGCCGCAATCATCATCTGAAGGGCAGCGTCGGCTTGACCGCGCCGCTGCAGCAGATTACCATAGCGATGCATAAGCAGCGCCCGCCGGAGATCATCACCGAGGCGCTCAGTCAGCGCAATCGATTGGGTCAGCGCACGTTCGGCAACATCCCAGCGTTCCTGGATCTGGTAGAGCAACCCAAGTTCAGTCAGCGTATCGGCGGCGGTAACGGTATTACTTGAATCCGGCGATTGGACGATAGCCAGGGCACGTTCAAAGGCATTGATACTTGCGTGATCGTTCCCAAGGCATAAGAATAGGAAGCCACGCGCCCAATCGACAAGTGAGAGTTGGCCGAGCATGCCAGCCGGTTCGTAGATAGCCGCCGCCTGATCCAGATAACCAATGCCACGCGCCCAATCGCCAAGATAGATTGTATTGTTGCCAATTGAATACAGTGCATAGGCAGCACCATATTGATCGCCGGCCAACCGAAAATGCTCAAGGCTCCGTTTACTAAGATGTAACGCCTTCTCAAACTGTTGGATCTGGTTATACACCCAGCTCTGATTGACTAATGCATTCGCCTGAATTCGTTGATTATGTATCTGTTCGCCAAGAGCCAGCCCTTGATCAAACATATACAGTGCATATTCGATTTTGGCCTGGTTCATTGCAATCAGCCCGCGGATGAGCAAACCATGGGCACGGAGGGTCGGATCAAGATCCACCTGTTGGAGCAGTTCATTCACAAGTATGTTGGCTGGTTCGTATTCCTGGCTGCGAAACTTGTTATAGGCATCAAGCAATGCCAGGCGACTGGCATGCTGCTGCGCTAGGGCAGGAGCTGCCGCACGTAGTTCGGCAATCAGTACGGCAACTTCATCCCAGCGCATATAATCAAGGTTGAGTTCATGGATGGCCCACAAATGATGGATACAGGCTGCTTCCACATAGGCGTGTGCTGCTGTGCTACTGGCGGGGCTGAACGCACGCAAACGCGCCAGAAAGTGCTGAAAGGCGCGCTGGTGCAGTGGCAATTCCTGCTGTGGCGCACGCTGACGCAGATCCTGAAGCAGAGCCATGTATGTATCAGGCTGGAAGCGATAGATGCCAAGCAGCGGATCAAGTTGCTCAATGCCATTGCTGTTCAACAACGCGCTGGCATCGCTATCACTCAGATCGAGAACTGCACGAAGTGCTATGCTATCAAACCGATCGAACACTGCACCCATGAATAGCGTTGGTGTCTCCAGTAGGCGTTCTAATCCATCCATCTTATTCATCCATCTGATATCTACTGATATCTACTGATATCTACTGATATCCTGAACCAGATACCTGGATCATGCTCGGGTGAACATAGCATACGCGATAGCAAATAGTATGTATACGGTTTAAAGATGTATTTCATGTATCAATAGAGAGCGGAGAGCCTATCATGAACAGTAATAGTCAGGTAAGCATGCCATTTCAGTATGATCCGGCCAACCATCGCAATCCTGTTATCAATGTCGTTCTCTCGAACCCACAATCGGTGGAGCGCAATCAAACACAGCGTGATTTGCTCTACAAGATCGACCCGCGTTTGGCAGAACTGACGAGCAATGGTCTGCTGAATGGATTACTGCCATGCGCCGCAAAATATACACTGTATGAACCGGACGCATATGCACAGGCCGTACGCTCATTCAATGAAGAGCCGATCTTCCGCAATGCACTCTACCTCTATCATATAATCGTCGCAGTTGAGTGGAATCCATCGGCGCGTTACCACCAGCAGATCCGCAATGCACTCAAACAGGCTTCTCATTTCCTGTATGATGCGACCAATGGCTATGCGGCGATTGGGCTGGTTGTGATTGGTGGGCCAGATCTGATGCCAGCTGCCGATATTCAGATCATGGCATCGAATCGCCTGCATCCGCGAGCCTGGGTCGATGCGCTCAATCAACCAGCCAAATTCAAACCCATTCGGGTTGGGCGTGGGCTATGGCAGAAGAATGAGTCGATTCTTTCACCATGGGATTCGCCAGAGGGCTATCGCGCCCTGGTTCACGAATGGGGCCACTATGCCTTTGGGTTGGCCGATGATTATCTTGAACCAATAGCACTCACCCGCCAGGCGACCGGGCGTCTATGGAATGAACAACCAGCGATCCCATATTCCTCTGATTCAGCGACCGATCTGAGTATTGTTGCGCCAAAAATAGCCCTGGCTGTCAATACACTCATGGCCAATGACAAGATCAGCGAATTTATCGAATGGCCTACGATCATTAGAAAACTACGTGAATCATTGAGTGTGATCGCCCTCGATCCAAGACCATTGGATGGCCCGAATGAGTTACCATTGCCGCTTCCGGAATTTATCGATCTCGCTGCCAACGGATTTCCGCAGGGTATTGCTATCGAACCAAGCCAGGGTGCTGAATGGTATCTGCCAATAGCCGCTGCACTCAACTATGCACAGCGTAATGGAGCACAACAGCGGGCGGATCAATCGCATTGGCTGTATATTCTGAAACAGTTCGGCAATCAGCAGTTGCCACAACAACTGATCGCACAGGGCAAAACCGGAGATGTTGATCGCGACAATGGGTTTCTGCTGTATGGCGCAGCACAAGACGATGCGGTGCTGCTGATCAGCCAAGTGGGGGGCAGAGTGGTTGTTCAACGTACAACAGTTCAGCTTCCGACAGCGGCGAACCAACAACAGCTCGTGGCGCTGCCCTGGCAGGATGTCACACCACCTGATATTGATAGCTCATTCTTTGTGGATGTCATCCCGCGCCCGATTCCAATACTATTCACGCCTGGTACACCAACGATGCAGGCAGATGTGTATGTACAGGTTGAAACCGCTAGGAAGAAACCCGATCAGATCCAGATCTACCCAGCCGGCTATAGCAGCACCGATCAGGCAACACCGCTGGCGTGGGTCAGCGATCAGGTTGGTGTGACATCGATCGACCGCAAGGTTCCGAATCTCGATGGGCATGTCCTGTTACGCTGGACGAATCCCTCAACACCATGGGAAGGGCTGTTCATCGTCAGCTACTCGCAGGGTGGTGGCCCAAATACAAGCGGCGGCGGTCGCCTGCCAATCACTGCTGGATCAGCTGATGGGAATGCGATGGTCTTCTTCCGCGATAATGATCCGCCACTCAGCAAAAAGCCACACTGACAGTTGGGCAGCAGGTGCTTTCAAATGGAGCTGAGGCACGCAGCTATGTCTTCAGCCTTGCCAGTAACACTGATCTATCGGGCTTCCCGGCCACCCTGGTACTCTACTATGATCGGGAAGCGACCAAACGAGGTGGCGATCTATTGATCCATCGTTGGGATGCGGCCAATACAAAGTGGGTTTCGCTGACGACCTATGCTCCGCTGTTGCCATATGTGGCGATCCCATTGATGCCTGTTGCAGCGACGGCACCGGCACTGGTGCAGAATTCCGAAACAGCAGTGGAACGCTATCGGGTCTTCTGGACGCCGACAGACACAAAACTAACCGGGTAGTTCACTCGGAACAGAATATGCTGGTGTGGCACAGGCTACACCAGCGTATGTGAGGGATGGTGAAGACACCCATGACCGAACGCGTAGATGTCGATCAGAACCTTCACAAACAATGCCGCGCTGTGGTGACACAGATCATGATGCGGCATGGTTGGAATCTGCTCGATTATGATGAATATGTTCGACGCGTCGTGGCATGCTTGGAAACAGGCGAAATAACCGAACCGCGCCATGCGGCAATCAATGTCTATTGTTGCTGTTTGTATAGTACGTGTCTTGGCATCGAGGGTTCTGATCGCCAGGAGCGGGCATTCATTGAGTTGCAGCAGTATCTGTACGAAATCTCGTTCCGTGAGGCACGAGAATTGGTGCCCGATCTGCGCTGGGATATCATCAACGAAACACTGCTGCGGATCTGGGAAAAGCGCCACAGCTATTACAAGCCGGGCGCATTCCTGGCAGTTGCAGCAATGGAGTTACACAATGTTCTGCGGCCCTGTTGGTCGCGGCCAGCACCAGCGCTTTCAATCGAATCCGATGATTATCTGCCTCTTGCAACCGAGGCTGGCGATCCAGTAACAGCAGCCCTCGACCGTGAGTTCCAGGAACGGGTGCGTGCGTGTTTTGATGAAGTACTGCGGCGTCAACCCCGAGCGCGCCAGCAACTCGAAGCGGTCTGGCTGAAATATATCGCCGATGTGGACGACGAAACGATTGGTGCGTACATGGCGAAGCCAGTGGCAAGTATCCATGTATTACGCTCACGCGGGCTCAATCAATTACGCAGCACGCCCGCCTGGCAATCAATGGCACAAGAGTTGGGCTTGTTAGCATAGACATACGGGAATAGGATGGTCAGCATGGGAGCAGAATATTTCCCCTATGGGAACGGCTCAACGAAAGCATTCGATGGCACGAATCACCTTGTCATCATGGGGCTGCTTCCCGAGTATGTGATGATGCGCGTGCTTGGGCAGCAGCTACCAGCCGCCTGGCATGCAGTCGAGCGGCACCTTGAGTTATGTAGTGTCTGCCGGAGCGAGGCGGAGATTCTCGAAGGCTTGATGACTGAGGTCTATTCTGGTACGTTGCCATCGCATCCTGCGCCCCAAGCACCAGATCTCACATTTCTTCCTAAACCATTGCCCTGGGCGAAACCCCCCATGCCATCCGCTACCCCGCCAATACTGATATCCTTCTCCCCAGCCTTGCTCGCACAAAGCCAGGTGTACATGCTGGCGCGGGCAGGCGACGCACGGCTACGCTATGCACGCACAATTTCGCCAGCATCGTCAACCGATCCAACGATAACAATCGAAGTATTAGCTTCTGATGATCATCCTGATATTGGCATTATTCGCATTTGTGTGGAACTACCAGATCGTAGCCCTTTTGATCAGGCGGGCAGCCAAATTGAGCTGAACATTGGCGAACAACTTCTCTGTGGTTCATCCGATCAGAATGGCAATGTTGTCTTCAACGATGTTCCACTCAATGATATTTCTGGATGGCAACTGACCGTTCATCCCCAGGAATCCGCAGGCTGATAGACTTTGCGTATTTCATCGGGGATGGTTCGCTTACCCAGCGCGGGCTGAAGCCGCGCGGCTATGGGTAGATCGTCCCGTTGCCGCAGGCTTCAGCCTGCGGGTGGAGTGGAGGGGTATCGATCATTCTCCCCAATTATTTGGTCAATCTCCATAGGCTGCACGGCTACCAGAAGCACCAACTATTCTGACTTCTGACTCCTGATTCCTGACTCCTACACCTCGCCGCGCACCATTGCGATCAGCCGCCCAAGCACATGCTCACCATCTGCCCGCAATCCGTTATGCTGGTATTCATTGGTGATCCACATGCGGCAGCCACGCAGCGTCCGCCCGGTTTCTTCCGAAAAGGCCAACTCGACATACATATCATCAGCATAGACGGCGGCAGCGCACGGCACCCGATTAGCCTGTAGCTGAGGAATATCGTAGAGCGCTGGCCAATCGTCGTGTTGCGCCAATAGCTTGGCTGCCTCGCGGAATGGGTGTAGCGTCGTATCTTCTGCAAACATCCATGGGTAGATCATCTCGCCAGTAAAGGCAAATGGCATACCTGGCGCCGCATCAAATTCGGGATACTCAGCGCGAATCCGCTCGGCAGCCCAGTGCGCACCCATGCCCTGGCAGTAGATCGATTCGTGCAGCACTGCAAACAACGGGCTGGTAGCAAATGTCAGCGCTTCAAGCAGCCCATACAGGAATGTGTCGCTGCATTGCAGCCCATCGGCACCCTGGACAAAAGCCTCATCAAGCAGATAATGGATCTGCTCAAAGCCATCGCTGGCTCCCAAGGCCATGCCCAAGTACTGAAAGCGCTGTGGCGTCAAACGATCACCATCTGGCAAACGAACAGCATGTGCGTGTAGGTGAGCAACAATTGCCTGCGCCCGCTCCTGATCGGCAGGATAGCGCTCGAAATAGCGCCGGTTCTGTTCACGCACCCGCCGATAGGTCATTCGGTAGATCTCATCCGCCGTTCGATCAAGCGCAGCAAGCCCGCCAGTAAAGAACACCTCACGCAACCCCTGCGGCGCAAACGACAGGTAGGTTAGGAGGCAGAAACCACCATAGCTCTGGCCAAGGGCGCTCCAGGGTTGCGCTTCTCCAAGCAGTGCAATACGAAACCGTTCGGCATCTTGCACAATTGAATCGGCACGAAAGTGCATCAGATAGGCCGCCTGTTGCTGTGGCGAACCAAACTGAGCAAGAGTTTGGCGTGTTATTGGCGTGCTGCGACCAGTCCCACGTTGATCGAGCAGCAATATTCTATATTCTTCGGTCGCTCGCGCAATCCAGCCGCTCCGGCTGGCTGGACGTGGGGATTTGCCACCAGGCCCACCCTGAAAGAATACCAACCAGGGCAGATCAGCATGCTCCTTACCGACCGCAACAACCTCGCGGGCAAATACAGAAATCTGCGGCCCACCGGGGCGAGCATAATCCAACGGCACCACAAGCTCGTGGTCGGTCAGCACCAATCCAGGAATACGATGGGTGATTGGCATAGGTATTACATCCATTCAGTTAGGTAGTGATTGCACGAACTGCCCACGCACGCGCCATTAACGAGATTGACCCATCGGTTTGTATTGGCAGGCGCGCTCGTATGCATTCTCGAAGTTCCACCCGAGCTGCCTCCGTGAGCGATATGGCATAGGTTGGGGCTGTACCTTGGCCACCCAAGAATGGCTGCATCCCAAAAGTAGCGCATCAGGTCCATCAGGGTAGGCGGTTCACGAACCACCCCTACGCATTGCCCATGCAACCGCGTATAACCAATGAATGGCCCGCAATAATCCCTGTAGGGCGTAGCAGCAGCGTGGAGCATTGAGGGCGTAGCAGCAGCAGTTCTTGATCGAGAGAGGTGGCATACACTAGGCTGCTGCTACGCCCCTACCCAGCGTGTGGCATCGTTGTGCGATAGCATGGCTAATCACCACCATCACCACCATCACCACCATCACCACCATCACCACCATCACCACCATCATCACCATCACCACCATCATCATACATCATAATGATCCGCAATGCCCCGTAGGGGCGCAGCAGCAGCCATTATTTGTGTATGACATGGTGATTGCACGCTGCTGCTGCGCCCGTTCCCCATTGATTTGCATTGAGGACACGGCAGTGCTCTCCACGAGCCGATTGATTAGGAAGCTCGGTCAATCAAATGTGACCAGTGGGGTGGTGTAAGTTTCAGTGCTCTCCACGAGCCGATTGATTAGGAAGCTAGAGCGCGGCGAGGCATACGCCAGCCTGGATTGGTTTCAGTGCTCTCCACGAGCCGATTGATTAGGAAGCTCTCCGTGCGCACGTGACGGTCTATAGCGCGGACAGTTTCAGTGCTCTCCACGAGCCGATTGATTAGGAAGCTGTAACGTCACAGGAAGCCCGCTGAGGACGATGTGTTTCAGTGCTCTCCACGAGCCGATTGATTAGGAAGGCAGCTTCAGCAACCGGAGCTTGTTCGAGACGGTGTTTCAGTGCTCTCCACGAGCCGATTGATTAGGAAGGTCGCCGATCGAATGCCGGTTGCGCGCGTGCTATCCGTTTCAGTGCTCTCCACGAGCCGATTGATTAGGAAGGTCGCCGATGTTGGTCATCATCGGAATGATGTCCTGTTTCAGTGCTCTCCACGAGCCGATTGATTAGGAAGAATGATGCGCCCTATCCGGATCTTGCCTTTGTGTGTTTCAGTGCTCTCCACGAGCCGATTGATTAGGAAGGACGGTCCGATGATCTCGCGACTGTGCATGTTTTATGTTTCAGTGCTCTCCACGAGCCGATTGATTAGGAAGCTATCGCGACGACGAATAGCGCGGTGCGGGCCG
>Ga0163149_10003756_pt1 | contig 17087 bp, 12 predicted proteins | sample OliLakLV19MP5G1_FD_148604 | JGI IMG/M metagenome (GOLD analysis project Ga0163149, IMG submission 148604) | Freshwater microbial mat bacterial communities from Lake Vanda, McMurdo Dry Valleys, Antarctica - Oligotrophic Lake LV.19.MP5.G1 | ecosystem: Environmental > Aquatic > Freshwater > Lake >...
ACTACCTCGTTTAAAGAAGGCGTGATCATTACTACCGCTCATCTCGCAAAGGGATTGGAATTTGACGAAGTGATCATTCCATTTGTTTCCATTCGTAATTATCATACCGATGTGGATAAGCGCATGTTGTATATCGCTTGCACCAGGGCGATGCATCATCTTACACTGACGTATACGGGAGAGAAATCATCGCTGATCGTGGATTGAGATACAGAGAAATCAATTCGCAGCGGGTTGTCGGAATTACCCCGCAATTTTGTCGGAATCATCCCTCTGGTTCAGATCGGCACGCGATATATTTAAGATTGTTATCCCCCTTATAAAAATCAAAATCGTTGCTTACGCGAGACTATTTTTTGATCTGATCGGTGCCACCTACTCGAACATTTGTGTGGATGGACTTCAGCCGGGCATCGCGTTCATGTTGTTGCCGTTCACGATCGGTGGATTGTCGTACATGTATTATCACAAGCGACTGAGTGCTTCTGTAAGTTGAGCCTTGTGTGCATAACGCACATTATTAACTGTTAATAGTAATTTCTGCTGAAGCGCTACGCCTTCAATCCATTTCGCGACAACTTGCAGAACGGTGCAGAGAATTTCATTCAACTGCAACAAAAGTTCAGCATTTAGGGTTATAGGTAATAGTTAATTGATTACATTTTTACCGATGATAGTTTAGTACGAAAAGGAACCCTTATGGACTCATTTCTCAAGCGCCTTTATAATAGCCATCAGGATTGCCCCACCTGCATTCACCCCGGGGAAGTGACGACTTTCTTTGATGCGATTCTAGGAGCTCTTTTCCCCGGCCTTTGTAAGGTCACCTTTGAATCCGAAGCAGTATTTTCGGATTATCTCGAAAAGATCAAACGACAGTTGGAAGAAATTATCGTTAATAGTCGCGGGCATAGCGGACTTGATGCAAATCAATTAGCTACTCAGTTTTTTAATAAACTATCCGTTGTCTATGATTATCTGACGGAAGATGCTGAGGCGATGAATGAGAGTGATCCGGCTGCGAAAAGTTCAGAAGAAGTAATTCGTATCTATCCGGGTTTCTATGCGATTGCAGCCTATCGCCTGGCGCATGAGATGCACCTTCTTGGCTTACAGGGTATACCCAGAATAATTACGGAATATACGCACGGTAAAACGGGCATCGACATTCATCCAGCGGCACGCATCGGGAGGCATTTTAGCATTGATCATGGAACCGGTGTTGTCATTGGAGAGACTGCGGTTATCGGCAACCATGTCAAGCTTTACCAGGGAGTTACCTTGGGAGCATTAAGTGTAGAAAAAAAAGATGCGGAGAAGAAGCGCCATCCAACGGTAGAAGACCGGGTGATCGTTTACTCAGGGGCAACCATATTGGGAGGCCAAACCACGATTGGTCATGATAGTATCATTGGAGGTAATGTTTGGCTTACCCGCAGCGTGCCCGCCAACTCCAAGATTTATTATCAATCTAAAATGTCGGAAGAGGAAACACAAGGATTAGATACGGTCATTATTAAAGCAGAGTCAAAATGAAATTGGAGGATATCATTGGCAACACTCCCTTGGTAGAGATAACGCACATACCTCATAATCCTTCTGTTACTATTTATGCCAAGCTCGAAGGTAATAACCCAGGGGGAAGCGTAAAAGACCGCGCAGCGTATGGAATGATTAAAGGGGCTCTGGATCGGAATGAAATAAAACGAGGCGATCAATTGGTAGAAGCAACCAGTGGCAACACCGGAATTGCGTTGGCTATGATTGCGCGGATCATGGGATTAAACATGACGCTTATTATGCCGGATAACTCTACGCGTGAACGCGTACTGGCCATGGAAGCCTACGGTGCCAAAGTTATTTTAACTCCAGCCGCTAAAACAATTGAATACTCACGGGAGCTAGCGGAGCAGATGGCCGCGAAGGAAGGATATCACATGCTTGACCAATTTGCCAACCCGGATAATTATCGGATGCACTATACGACTACTGGCCCGGAAGTGTGGAGAGACACGAAGGGTAAAGTAACTCACTTTGTTTCTGCCATGGGCACCACGGGCACCATCATGGGTGTGTCGCGGTATTTAAAAGAACAGAATCCATTGATTCAGATTGTGGGAACCCAACCTACCGAAGGCTCGAGCATCCCAGGCATTCGCAGATGGTCACCTGAGTTCCTTCCAAAAATTTTTGAACCACAGCGGGTTGATCGCATCGTTGATGTCAGTGAGGAAGCGGCCAGAACAAAGACACGGCAATTGGCTAAGGAAGAAGGAATTCTCAGTGGTATGAGCAGCGGTGGTGCCCTGGTGGCTGCATTGACAATAGCAGAGGAAATAAAATCCGGTATAATCGTGTTTATCGCCTGCGATCGCGGAGATCGTTATCTTAGTTCAGACTTGTTTGGTTAATCCATCATTTAACTAGGAATCGATTTATTTGTTTCGAGGCAAGTGAGTATTCCCTTACTTTGAAAAGCATTTTGTTATCCTGCTAATAAATTGAACGATGAAGCAGCAGCTTTTAGATGAATTAATCAACACCACGTATGTCATGCTCAAGCCGTCACCAATTGCAGGCATTGGCGTGTTTGCCATTCGGGATATTCCTAAAGGATGCCATGTTTAGTAAGCCCGATAAGAATGATAACGGATAAAGATTAGTCCTACTTTGTCATGTTTCATCCCTACGGATTCAAAATTTATATTCTACCCCAATTCTACCAACATATAGTCCTTGCGGAACTGCATAGATGCCGATATGCATCCGATATCGGTAGAAATCCGGCCAAACGTTTCTAGCCAAAGTGCCATCGGCACGAAATATTTTAAAAATGACAAAGTAGGATTAGTAAAAAAAGAAGTGGAAACCCCGCCCCTACATGCTCAGCGGCTTATTGCAAATTACTGTTTGTTGAATCCATACTTTTATTGATGGTAATGCGGTAAATTCAGTTTCCAACCGATGATCCACTTCGAAATTGTACTGCCGATTTGAACACTTCGATAAATACATCTTGTGTTACTTCTTCAGCTTCTTCAGCATTTTGCAGATAACTCAGTCTTGTATTATACACACGCTCTTTGAACTCCCTATAAAGCTCTTTCAATGTTCGATGATCTCCACTCGCGATTTTATTAAAAAGATTGATAAAGGGATCCGCCAAGGATGTTCTTTTATTAGAAATAGAACCTTCTTACCCGAAGAAGGTTTCCGAAGGTAACAGCTTTTTTCTTCTTAATTCAGAACAATACGAATGAGTTAAAGTTTAACGGCCTGCCTGGCAATTAACTTCCATTTACCTTTTTGCTTTTGCCACACCTGCAAAATACCAATGTTAACATTGTTTACAGCACCTCCGGAACCCGTAAGTTCTGCCTTAAATTTATGACGAACAATAGCGTCATTGCCCGCAAACTTTATCGTCTGTTCAGAAAGTTCAATGCTATTAAAATTACTTTTGCCACTAACAATGGCGTCAACAAAAGCAGCCTTATCTTCTATCGCTCCACTGGAGTGACCGTAACTAAGTTGCTCAGCCGTTAAACTTTCCAGCGTACTTTTATCAGCATCAATCATCGCCTTACGGAGTGTTTCCACTGCTGTAGCAACCATTTTTTCATCGGTTGATTGAGCCGATACCAGAGAGATTATGGATAAACAAAATAAGGCGAGTATGGATATCTTTTTCATAAATAAATTCATTTAGCGCTAACAATATAGAGGGTTCATGGGTCTTTATAAAAACCGCATATCAAAAACCTCAATTAGATCGAATCGGCATAGCCTTGATTTCGTAATCTCACTTAAATTGAAAAGGTGAATTCAGGTAGTTGCATGATTTTCCCTCCCTGCTTAGCAGATTCATGGGCAAGTATACCCACACACGTGATATTGGCCGACTGCGCTGCATTAGGATATGGCTGTCTGTTCGCCTTAAGTGAACTAATAAATTCATGTACTAAATGAGGATGAGAGCCTCCATGACCAGCCCCTTGTGTAAATGAAAGATGTTGATGTTCATCTGCATCATACACACCTTTGGTAGTAAATCGTTGAATGGATTCAGGCAATAGCTTCGCATAATCAGGGCACTGAACTTCTTCCGGAATTTCGTGCTCCGGTTTTTTTGCAGTATGAACCACCAGAGGTTGACCTTCAATCAAAGGCCACTCTACCGTTTTCTTTGATCCATAGACTTCAAAGCTTTCGCGGTACTGGCGTGCCACATCAAAAAGTGATCGATACACATGAGCACTCAGATCTGAATCCTTCAATTTAATGTGAGTTGTTTCAACCGCATAGGGAGAATTATAATGCTTCTGTAATTCCTCGCGGATGGTGCCTGATCCAAAGCATGAAACATACTCTGCTTCTTTTTTAAGTAAGCCTAGCACCGGACCAACGCAATGGGTAGCGTAATACATCGGAGGAAGTCCGGGCCAGTAGTTAGGCCATCCATCCATATCTTGTTGATGACTGGCTTTGATAAACTGAACTTTACCCAACTCACCTTTTTCATACAACTCTTTCATGAAAAGAAATTCACGGGCGTACACCACGGTTTCCATCATCATGTAGGTGAGGTTCTTCTCTTTGGTGAGATGAACGATTTCTTCACACTCTTCAACGGTGGTAGCCATAGGAACGGTGCAGGCCACATGCTTACCCGCCTTCAATGCTTTGATGGATTGGATGCCATGATTCGGAATAGGTGTGTTGATATGAACCGCATCAATGTCGGGATCTTGTAATAACAAATCGTAGTCGGTATAGCGTTTCTCAATACCAAAGACATCCCCGATCTCATCGACTTTTGACTTTGTGCGCTGGCAAATGGCGATCAGGTTTACACCCGGATATTTCTTATAAATAGGAATAAACTCGGCACCAAAACCTAATCCTACAATAGCGATATTGATTTGTTTACTGCTCATATACTTAGTCGTTTAATAGATTCTTTAAAAAATTGACTCCTTCCTGCGCAAAACCATCCTGAGTTGGCGCAAGATTTTTCCAGATGCAAACGGCACCGGCAAGTTCTTTTATTTCGGGCGTAAAACTTTCGATGGATACAACACCTTGATAATTAATATTAGCTAATCCTTTCTTAAAAGAATTCCAAGGTGTTTGTCCTGTGCCTGGCGTGCCTCTGTAATTTTCTGAAACCTGTATGTGGATCAGCTTATCTCCTACGGAGGTAATGGCCTGTTCAATATTTTGTTCTTCAATGGCCATGTGGAAACCATCCAACAAAATTTTTGCGGCCGGGTGATTGACATCACTTACCAATCGCATCACATCTTCTGCGGTATTGATCAGATCCGATTCAAATCGGTTTAATGGCTCCAGGGCAATCTCTAATCCTCGTTCATGAGCAAGCTTACTTACTTTATGAATGTTGGTTACAGCCCGATGCCATTCTACTTTGCGTTGCTCGGGTGAAACCATTCTTGCTTTTCCAACCGCAGAATACATGGGGCCTGCCAAGAATTTAGCGTCCCACTCATTGCAAAGATCAAGGCATTGAAGGATATAATTAAAACAGTTTTCGTGAACTTTCGGATCTTCGTTTGTTAAGTCACGTGACGGACCGAAAGCACCACATACGATAGGATCAAGTCCTTGACGTTGTAACGCCTCTTTAACTTTCTTTCCGTCTATTTTTTCAGGATACTCTACAGGAATTTCAACGGCATCGTATCCCATCGATTTTATTTTGGGAAACAATTCAACAGTTTCCGTTGTGAAGGGAGAAGTCCACAACCAGGTGCTTACACCAAACTTTACGTTCAGGCTCACTGTTATTTTTTATAAAGGTGATTTCGCTAATACCACTTTCATCGTTCCATTCATGAGCGACCAATGCCCTGGGAACGTGCATACATAAGGATAGTCTCCTTCTTTTTTCGGAGCTACAAAGGTTAGTTTTACCGTCTGCTGTGGGTTCACCAATTTCGTAGAGAAGAGTACTTCCGCCACATCAGGAACATATTGTTTCTCTGATCCTTTGGGATCTAATGCGAGTTTGTCTGCAGCCTTTCCAACCGTTTGCAACGCTCCTATTTGAGTGATCACCAGATTGTGCTGCATGAAATCAGGATTTTCAAAAACGATTTCAACGGCTTTGCCTGCTTCTACCGTAAATGATTTCAAATCATATTTCATTTCATTCTTGATCACTCTAATTTTAATCACGGTAACCGGGCCATCAGGTAATATTGAAGTCGCCTCTGTAGACACAACCTGGTTTAGATATGTATCTGTGAATAATTTGCCAATGGAAATATCTTTAAACAAGCTTTCACGTGATCCATATTCCTTCTCCACTTCGAACTTCCATATTCCGGAGAGTGACACCTTCTTCCCACCAGCCTGAATAAACATATCTTCCGGTTTACCATAAATTCCACCACCGCCCCCAATATCATCTACGCGAATGGCGATCACATTCCTTCCGGCTTTTAATATCCCAGCGGCAATCTCATAGTTTCTTTTGTCATTATTTTTTTTTTCAATGCCTCCTACTTTTACGCCATTGATCCACGTTACATCTGAATCATCAATCGGACCTAACGAAATATTTCCTTTCTTACCCGCTGCGCTAGCAGGAAGATCAATCACCTTGCGGAACCATATCACACCATCCATATTTAATCCAGCTTGTTCGATGTACTGAGGAAGCGACAGGTCTTTCCATGCGCTGTCGTCAAGGTCTGCCGCTTCACGATTTCTTTCATTCACCTTATACTTATCATACTCAGGATTGGCCGCAAGAAATGCATCAATGAAACCCTTTCTATGATGATTGGCAGCTACGTAAACAGCCTTCGATAACCAATCATCGCTCATTATACTTTCTTCCAAACTCATTTTATAAAGCGTTTGACCCAATGATTCTGATGAAGAAATTTCCACTAAGGAGATTATAGCAGCCAATCTGGTATCAGGATCTTTATCGTTTAGAATGTTCGATGCGGTAACCGCCTCTTCAGTCCATTGTGATTTTGAAAGTATTTGAATGGCTGCCTTTCTTACAGGGGCTGATGGATGTTTCAATGCATTCATGACTACGGCTTGCGCATTGTCATCTTTGGTTAAAGCTCCTAAACCATCTATAGTCCACAGTGCGTGTGCTGCCGCATACTGATTACCTGACTCATCTGTTTTTTCATTCCTCACCAAATCATATAAGTCGGGCAATACATCGAGGTTGCTGCGTTCTACCAGCAACCGTTGAGCGGTCATTCGCCATAAGAGATTATCATTATTCAATGCATCAGCAAGTTCTTTGGGTTGTTCCTTACTCAACGTGATTGGATTATATTCCTTAGCCTCTCTGCTTATTATTCGCCAAATGCGTCCGTGCGATTTATCGCGCAATGGATTTTCGTAGGCATTTCCTTTTCCATTTGTGGCTGCGAAACCGCCACGTTCTGGTGTTGGCGTAGGATTGTGTTGAATGATGAAGTTATACCAGTCCAGTACCCACACGGCACCATCAGGACCAACCTTTGCTTCCACGGGCGCTACCCATTCATCCGCACCAGCGAATAAATTCCAGCCATCTTTCTCCACGAAACCTGCTCCATTTTTTTCAATGCGAGCGATGTGCACAAGATGTCCTGTTGGTTCGCAAACAAAGGCAACCTGGTTCCAGAATTCTTTTGGATAATTTCGTGCCGTATAAAAATTATGTCCTGATGCTGCGGTGAAGCCACCGAACACATCCACTTGTCTCACTTTATCCGTGATGGAGTGCATCGCATAGTGACCATCAATTTTGGTGCTTCCACCTAATTGAATTCCTTCAATACCTTGCGCTGCTTTGCTGGGTATGCCCATGAATACACTATGTGTGTTATTTGCAGTTGAAGCAAAAACATCGTTGTTTTCAGTGAAGCCTAATCCCCATGTGTTGTTGCTGGTGCCGGTCATAAACTCAAAGCTTGAAATATCTGGTTTGAAGCGATAGATGCCTTGCGCGAACTTTCTATTCTCACCGGCTATCATACCCTCAAATCCGGAATATCCAACTACACCCCAGATCTGATTATCATATCCATATTTTAGATTAGATGGTCCTGCGTGTGTATCATATGTGCCCCAGCCATCGATGAGCACTTTCTTCACATCGGCTTTGTCATCGCCATCGGTATCTTTCAAAAATAAAAAATGTGGCGCTTGTGAAACAATGATTCCTCCATTTGAGAAAACCATGCTCGTGGGGATATTCAAATTCTCAGCGAAGACAGTAAATTTATCGGCCTTGCCATCGCCATCGGTATCTTCGCAAATCTTGATGCGATCATCTCCAACACCTTTATTATCTCGTACTGTGTTTGGATAGTCAACCGTTTCAATCACCCACAATCTTCCTTTCTCATCCCATTCCATGGCAATGGGATTAATGATGTTGGGTTCAGATGCAAATAGTTTCAATTCGAAACCAACAGGTACTTGAATCAATTTTGCAGACTGTTCAGGTGATAAAGGATCTTGATACTTTGGTGATGGGCTTCGCTTTTCATAGTTAGGAATACCATCGGCATCGCGATAGACCAGTGTAGGAATTTCTTTTCTGAACTTCTCCCACTTTGTTTTTGCTTCGTCACCTACGGCCCAAAGAATTCCTTCCTTCATCAATTGTTGAAACCCGGGATTGCTCCAGGTGCGCTCATCATGACCATAAGCGGTATAGAACACCCTTCCCTTTCCAGATTCTTTAATCCATGTCCACGGTTCATGATGATCACCTTCAACGCGCTCCATCAATACCACTATGTCCTTGGCAACTTTATCGTGCACATAGGTTTCATCCCATGTTCCAAATTCAGTGAGCGCCTTAATGATGGGATGATCTTTCTTTAAAATCGTGGCGGTGAACGTGTCGGTCTTATGACTCTTGAACTGGCCGCCCACCAGATCGATATACTTAGGAGAATTCTGAAAGCAGAAGCTTGCACAATGCACAGGAATAAATCCTCTGCCCTTTGTAACAAAGTTTAATAACGCGGTTTCCTGTACAGGAGTAATCTGCTCATGATTGGCGTAGATCATCAAGCCATCATATTTGTCTAAGTTCTCTGTATTGAGATCGGCTGGATTATCGGTGTACGTAAAACTGATTCCTTCTTTTGAAAGCGTTGAAGCAAGCAAGGGCATATTGATAGCCGAGTTGTGATGCTCACTGTTATGTCCTAAAAAAAGGATCTCCAATTTTCCTGAATCATCCCGAAGGTTTTTAACGGACTTGTTGCAGGAATTAAAAATGAAAATGAAAAACAGTAAAGCAAATGCGGAGGTAATGAATCTCATAGGAGCTCTGATTTGGAATGCAAATTCTCTTAAAAATTCCTTAATCCTTTACTGTTTTTTATCAAAAAATGACTGTATTTTAACATCAAATAGAGTAATAAGCTTTTTCTAATGGTAAATAAATACCACTCAAAAAGCGTGTTCATCAATAATGTCTGAATAATTGTTTGTATGAAACCTGTCCAAAAATCCCCGATATCTGAAAATTATGCTTTCGAAGTAAAGTATTTAACAGCTCCTCATTTTGATCACAACTGGCATTTCCATTCCGAATATCAGTTATTCTTGGTCATGGAAGGAACCGGAACGCGATTCATTGGTGATCATGTTAGTCCTTTCAAAAAAGGAGATCTGGTTTTCACAGGCCCTAACCTTCCGCATCTCTGGCAAAGTGATCTTGAATATTTTAAAGACGATAAAGAATTCATCACCGAAGGCATCGTCATTTACTTTCCGGAAAACTTTTTAGGTATAGAGTTTCTTCAGAAGAATGAGATGTATAAGATCAAGCAGCTGTTTTACAAAGTGCAGCGGGGCATGGAGATTCATGGCAATACGGCAGAGAACGCCATTGCCATTATTAAGCACCTACTGCATGTAGATGACTTTGATCGCATCTTAACATTATTGAATCTCTTAAATCAACTCGCTAATTCTTCTGAATACAAATTACTAGCTAGTGAAGGATACTCCAATTCATTGAAGGAGACGGAAACCGGCAGAATGAATCGCGTACACGCGTATGTAATGAAAAACTTTCGCGATAAAATAAGCCTGGAGGAAGTTGCTGCTATCGCCAATATGAGTCCTTCTTCCTTCAGTCGGTATTTTAAAATCCATGCTAATAAAACATTCTCAGATTTTCTTACGGAGATCCGCATCGGTTATTCCTGTAAACTACTTATCAGTCAAAAAATAGATATAGCACAAGTGTGTTACGATAGTGGCTTCAACACGCTTTCAAATTTTAACAGGCAATTCAAAGCTTTTGCACATTATAGTCCTTTGGCGTATAGAAAGAAGTATTCAGAAATTTCTTTTCGCTGATTTAAAATACAAACACGTATTGAATCTAAATCGGTTTCATAAAATCTTCCTTCAGCACAGTATCCATGGACTCAAGAAGGAAATCGGCATTGCTTTTTGAGAACACCATGGGCGGTTTTATTTTTAATACATTGTTAAATGGTCCATCGGTGCTCATCAAAATTCCTTTGTCGCGCATGCGGTTGGCAAAATAAGATGCCTGATCTGTGGCCGGTTCTTTGGTTTCTTTGCTCTTCACTAATTCAATGCCGATGAACAAGCCGGGGCCACGCACATCTCCGATGATTTCATATTGATTCAATAAATTGGTCAGGCTATTTTTCAAATACTCACCTATCACTTTTGAGTTTCGCTGCAACCCTTCTTCTTTAATCACTTTTAAAACTTCTAAACCAATTGCGCAGCTTACAGGATTGCCACCAAACGTATTGAAGTATTCCATACCATTTTTAAACGCATCGGCAACTGCTTGTGTTGTAACCAACACCCCAAGCGGATGTCCATTTCCAATGGGCTTACCAATGGTGACAACATCAGGCACTACACCATGTTCCTCAAATGCCCAGAAGTAATCTCCTGCCCTGCCACATCCCGTTTGCACTTCATCGGCAACACAAAGACCACCCGCCTCGCGCACATATTGATAGGCTTCTAATAAAAAACGTTTTGGCAACTCTACCTGCCCGCCACAACTGATCACCGATTCAAAAATAAAAGCAGCTGGATTTCTTCCCTCCGATTGAATTTTCTTTACGGCTTGCTTAACATGACTGGCATATTTACTTCCAGCGTCCGGATCGTTGGCTCTGTAAATACCCCTGTATACATCGGGTATAGGAACGACATGAATGTGAGGCGCAGCACCTTTACCTCCGGGCCCATCAAACTTATAAGAACTGATCTCAACACATCCGTTGGTATTTCCATGATAACCCACTTCTGACACAATCATGTCTTTTTGATTGGTATAGGTTTTAGCCAGACGCATAGCGAGTTCATTGGCTTCGCTACCGGAGTTAACAATGAACGCGACATTCAATGCAGATGGCATCGTAGATAATAATTCCTCTACAAACTTCACCATATTTTCGTGCAGGTATCGTGTGTTTGTATTGAGCACTGCCATTTGCCGCTGGCCTGCTAACACCACACGTGGGTGTTCGTGCCCCACATGGGCTACATTGTTTACCGTATCTAAATAGCGTCTTCCAAAATCATCTAATAAATAAACACCATTACCTCTTACCATCTTGATGGGATCGTGGTAAGAGATGCTCATGTTTTTACCAAGGTGCTGCTTTCGGTAATCAACAATCTCCTGTTTGGTTAGTGTCTTTGGTTGCTCAGAAGATTTGCCATTAAGTAACAACCATGGATCAGGTGAAATGCTTGTCCACAAAGCACGCTGCTGTGCTTGCGCTACACCCGGAAAATCTCCTTGTTTCCCCAGCATGTTGAGGATGATTTGAAAATGCAGATGGGGTGGCCAATTACCATTTTCATTTCGTGATCCAATCTGTCCAATTACCTGACCTTTCTTTACTGATTGTCCTACCTGAATGGAGCTTAATGAATCCGTAGTGAGATGTCCGTATAATGTATAGAAGGTTAAATCACCGGCTACTTTGTGTTCCATGATAATGGTGGGACCATAATCTCTTTCAGCCCGATTATTGGCAAAGCTGTGTATGGTTCCATCTAAAACGGAAAATACATACTCTCCTGATTTAGAAAAGAAATCCATGCCGGTATGAATGGTGCGCCATGAAAGCGCATCGTTACCAGGAATAGCAAACGCATCCGTAGTGTAAAATGCACGAGCTTCTTTATATTTTCCAATAGCAAGTGTTGCGTTTGAGTCATGCATTACATGAGTAACCTGCCTGTCTAACTTATCAGGATCAAGCAAGGTTGTGCTGGTGCCCATATCAAGACTACCCACACTTAAATCAAGCCAGATGGTGGATTGCTTTTCGTTAACCGGAAAGGCAACCGATGATGAGTTGCCGGAAGCCCACTTAATAAACTTCTGATTGGTCGTGCAAGGTTCCAAACCACATGCTTGCCGGAATGCATAGTGTGCTAAATCAGGATGAACATTTCTGAATTTTCCCAACAGGTCCCATGCTTGCTTATCGCTGATTTGAAGATATACATTCTCAGGATGTTCAATACGATTTAGTTCAGAACAGGTAACACTAATGAGCAGTCGCGCGGCTACCAAAGCAAACAGTGCTGAAAGTTCTTCTTCTGTAATTGCAAATGCCCGATGAAATCCTCTTACAACATGACAAGCCGCTTCCAATGGATCGGGTTTATTCATCACCGCATAAGCAATAGCGATGGCCAGTTCATTGATGGTATGGGTGTACACTACATCTCCAAAATCAATAACCCCAGGCACGTGAGGATCTTTTGGATCTAAGCTCACCAAAACATTATAGTCATTGGCATCATTGTAGTTTACGCTCTTGCGCAGGGCAGGAAATGCCTGCTGCTCGAAGAGTTGATAGAAATAGGTTACCAGTTCTCTCCGGTCAGTTTCAAACGTATTCAAATGCGGTTTTATCCATTCCGTTTGGGCAGGATCCCACTTCATAAAACGATGCGCATCAGGACGATCAAAATCTGCCAGTGCCTGGCAAAGCTTACCACACAGTTCACCTAATCGTTCTAATAATAACCCGCTATGCGGATTAGCATTGGCAAATACTCTTCCTTCCACCCAGGTGAGTAACCGGACAAAATGTTGACCTCCCTGTTCATCTGAAATCGTGAGAATATCTTTTTGGTTGAGCGAGGGAACAAGGGCGGAGACCTCGAGGTTTGAAGTTTTGTGTGAAAGATGCCGGATCACTTCATTTTGCAGTGCCAGATTCTCAAGACGTTCGTTGGCGTTGGCGATCTTTAAAATGTAAGAACGCAAGCCATCCTTAAGGCGGTAATTGAAATCCAGTTCACCAGGTAAAAGCTCAGCAGTGACATCAAGTGCGTAGTTGGCTTTGACAAAATCAACTACGTTTTCGATTGTAAATTTCATGTTGAAAATGTGATGCGGTCAAGATAGATAAATCAGTCCAATTCGGAACTAAAATTATAATAATCTTAGCTCGTTCTTTGGTGTTAGTAACATATTAAACATTCAAACGATCTAACCCCACGCCATTCATTCCGGATAAAGATGGCACGGTAGTAGTCCCATTCAGGCATGATCAACTTTGACGACACGCAATTGCTTCAGTAATAGATGGGCTGCTCTCATTCCACGATTACGAAGCTGGTGTGCTAAAAAGATTCTAATTCGTTCTTAACTTAATATGAGTAAAAAAGACCACATTATTGTAGCAGAATAGATACACGAAGGCATGAGGGCAGAGACAGGCTAAACTCTGAATTCATTCATTCAACTGAAAAATTGATCATCTGACCGATCATTTTGATTGGCAACAAAAAGTTTTGTTGATCGTAAGCGTTATTCGAAGAACTTTACTACATCTTATATCTAATAAAAGAACATGACAAACCGTATTCGAAACTCATCACAACTGGTCGTATTGGTGCTTATCATCATGATTAGTGCATTCGGCTGCAAGAGTTCAAAAAAGGCGATGGAAGCCTCGAAGGAGAAAGCCAGAATTGAACAAGAGGCAGCACTCCGTCAGCAACAGGAAGCGGAAGCTAAAAGGAAAGCAGCCGAAGAAAAAGAAAAAGAATTAAAGCAAAGAGAAGCCGAGGCAAAGTTGAAGGAAGCAAAAGCAAGTACACCCAAGGCGAGGCTTGGCGAATATTTTACAGCAATATCAAGTTCCCCGAATGTAACTTCTGCCAATAATAGCGTTAATGAGGCACTTACATTATTTGCTTCACCTGAAACACCCGTGTTGATTGTTATTAGCGAGGCGGGCGGCCAAAAGGACTATGACCGACCTACTACCATCAAAGACTATCTTAATTACTTAAAGGATCAGAAAAAAAATATCAATACCGTATCTGACCTGAAATTCGACAGCGCAGGTAAAATCATTGAGTTAGAATTAAGAAAGCCCTTATAGATAGAGGTTGATCTTGTATTAAAAATATTAAACACATTCACTATGAATAACCTCACAAATAAGTATTTGTTCGCTTTGATTACAAGCATACTAATTACCAGTAGCCTACTCGCTCAAACAGGTGAAATCAGTCCAGAAAGAAAGCAAGCTATCGACTCCCTGGCTTTGGAGAAGGTTCGCGACTTAAGCAAATACATTAGTATTATCGGCAGTAAAAATACAGCCTACTCCGAAGCTACCCGCGTGATGGATCGTGCCGAAGAACTATTTGCTGCGGGCAGCGAGATGGGGGTTTCTTCCCTGAACACAAAGGAAGTTAATTATTATAAAGTGCGTAAGTACTTTGAACGATTGATCGCCTTGAATTATGACCGTGTCTCTATCAAATGGTATGATATCCATTATATCAGCGACCTGGAACGCCAACCCGATGGACGATATGTTGGGGTTGTCACCATTTATCAGCGCTTTGAAGGCGAATCTGCGGATGGTATGAAATATAAAGACACCACCAAGAAGGACATTACCATCTACGTGGAACGCAAGAAGACACAGATCCAGGGAAGAACGGTAGAGTTTTGGGATGTGCTGCTAGGTGACATTCGTGTGACCGAAACGAGTATTTGAGGAGTTGCCTCATTATGCGGTTAACTTTTTTGTAATGATTTTACTGAATCCGATTGTGCCGATCCTCACATCATGGACTGCGACACGTGCAATCCCTCTGATTATTTTATTGATCATGGTCGGTTCTCCGTCACAGGCGCAACTGGTGGACGACATGGCCGATGAGAGTAAACTCTATGCAGAGTCCAAACAAGTAAACCAGTTTTTCAGGCGGTTTAATGGCGAGGAAGATGAAAAGGGAAACCGCTACTATCCACGCGATAAGCAATATCAGAGTGTCAAGCTTAGGAAAAAATACTTTGGAACACTGTTCGATGAAGGTAATACCGGCATGAGTACTTCTCTCAAGAACGATTTTTCAAAACATCTACTGGATAACGGACGAACGGTCCTGCTGGACTTTCACGGACCTAATTGGTTTTCGGAGGTTAACACGGTATTTACCATGAACGGAAAGGATCAACCCGTAATTTTATTCATGGAACTAGAGAAAAGCCATCTCGGATATAAATGGGTGATCCGGAAAATACATGCCGACATATTTAAACGCTCCTTCGATCGTGACACCACAAAGGTTGGTCAATTTCTTCACCCATTGAGTCACGAGTTGGATTTCATGAATCTTCGCAAAGCATTTGCAAATAGCGACAGCATTAGTCAATTCACAGTAAAGCAATTTGTACCCGATCACCTAACCATATTTTTATACGAGATCAAAAAAGGAAATCTAAAATTTAAATCCGTGAGTGAAGTAAAATTTCACTTCTTTCAGATTGATGGATGGTATTTTGAACTTTCTGATATTAACCGGCCGGGCTACAACACAGGCTGGCTAATATCCAATCTAATGAAATTAAACAATGATGCCGAAAAGGTTCTTTTAAGTAGATATCTGTACCATGAAACGAATTAATGTATGGCTATTTTTACTGTTCCTGTTCTTTTTCTTTACTACAGAAGCACAAAAAAAAGCAACCAAGAAACCGGCCACTCAGAAAACACAGGTTACAAAACCGGTTGTTGAACAAAAACCGGACGTTAAGGAAGATGAAAAGAAAGTTCGCAATATGGTGGCTTTTTTTGAATACATGCTCAATACACTTGGCAGTAGCAGTACTCCTATACGCGATAAAGAAGTACTGATCACGGAAAGTTATTCTAAAATCTTTCGTGACTCTAAGGTACAGATAGAAGATGATTTGGATGAAGATCGGAAGGTGATCACGAACAAAGACGTGGTGGCCTATCTGAAGGATGTCAATTTCTTCTTTCGGGATGTGCGATTTGAATTTACGATTGATGAAATCAAAGGCAGCTCGCTGGCAGACGGCCATAACTTTTACAAAGTTACGATTACACGAAACCTGAAAGGGATTACATCCGATCAGAAGGCCGTCAACAACACGCAGCCACGTTACCTCGAAATCAACTACAACCCCAAAGATCAGGATCTTAAGATTGTAAGTATCTACACCAATGAGTTTGATGAAAAACATGCTCTAATGAGTTGGTGGAATGATTTGTCCTACGAATGGCAATCGATCTTCATTCGTAAGCTAAATTTAAACGATAGTGTTAGCCTGGGTGATGTCAAGCGCATCACGGCCATCGGTGAATTGGATATTGGTAACAATCAATACATTCAAACCCTTGAACCGCTATCGCAGTTACTCAGCCTTAAATATCTGGACGTTTCCGGCACGAAGATTAGCGACCTCACTCCTATTCGCAATCTTACCGAATTAGAATCGCTCACTGTCAGTGACACACCAGTAAAAGATCTTTTACCTTTAAAGTACGCAAGCAAACTGAAAAAGTTGAATATCAATCACACCGATGTCATTGATATTTCTGTGGTTGAAAAAATGAGTGCACTTCAAAGTCTGGAGATGAGAGAAACTCAGGTTATTGATTTTACTCCGATAAAATACATTACGGAGTTGGAGAAATTAGATCTGAGTACCACCGCCATTGTCAATCTTGCTTCGTTGGAAGGCTTGACGCAATTAACAGAATTGAATATCTCCAACACGAATGTAGAGG